>OWKD01000001.1_pt1 | contig 149958 bp, 138 predicted proteins | sample 1732981 | NCBI WGS metagenome assembly OWKD01 (sample SAMN05065776, study PRJEB22554) | human gut metagenome | biome: ENVO:2100002; feature: ENVO:00000062; material: ENVO:00002003 | host: Homo sapiens | place: USA
AGATCTACACGCGTAAGATCGTCGGCAGCGTCAGATGTGTATAAGAGACAGGCGAATATATACACGTATATTTAGTATATACAAGAAACAAAAGGAACTATATTCTTTATTAGTCTTTGTTTTTTAGAATAAACTAAATATTAAGGCATATTTTAAAAAGTTACATAAGGGAATAACTCAAAAAAGGAAAAAAGGTTCATACGGAGAAGATATAACAAGAAAAAACCTCCTTGCAATTCTTTGCAAAGAGGTTACTGAATTGTACACCCGATGAGAATCGAACTCATATCGTCGGAACCGGAATCCGGTATTCTATCCATTGAACTACGGGTGCGTCTGAAACTTGGACGTGCAAAAGTACAAAATATATTGTCTTTATCCTAATAATTTGGGATATTTATCTATCAAAATAATATTTTGCTCATTAATTTAAGTATAAAACAATCAATTTGATTATATTTTCGGCTAAACATATAACAATATCACAAATAATTTCTATATTTGCAAGCAATTAAAACAACTAGATCTATTTTACAATGAGTTACCTAATTAAACCAGCTAACTATAAAGCCTTGCTTGATTTAAAACAAACAGAGTTAGGCATTAAGCAAATAAAAGAGTTCTTTCAACAGAACCTGTCGTCAGAATTACGTCTGCGCCGTGTCACCGCCCCGCTATTTGTATTGAAGGGAATGGGTATCAATGATGACTTGAGCGGAACCGAACGGGCGGTATCTTTCCCTATTAAAGACTTGGGAGACGCACAGGCCGAAGTTGTCCATTCACTGGCAAAATGGAAAAGGCTGACTTTGGCCGATTACAATATAGAGCCGGGTTATGGCATCTATACAGACATGAACGCCATCCGGGCTGACGAGGAATTAGGTAATCTCCACTCGCTATATGTAGACCAGTGGGACTGGGAGCGTGTAATTACCAAAGAACAACGCACGGTTGATTTCCTGAAACAAATAGTAACCCGTATTTATGCAGCCATGCGCCGCACAGAATATATGGTATGTGAAATGTACCCGCAGATCAAACCCTTCCTGCCACATGACATTCATTTCATCCACTCGGAAGAGCTTTGCCAGATGTATCCCGACAAGAGTCCGAAAGAACGTGAACATGCCATCTCACAAAAATACGGTGCGGTATTTATTATAGGTATAGGCTGCAAACTGAGTGACGGTAAAGAACATGACTTGCGCGCACCTGACTATGACGACTATACCACAATCAACCCGGAAACCGGACTTCCCGGTCTGAATGGCGACCTGTTAGTTTGGGACAAAGTACTGGACCGTTCCGTCGAACTTTCCTCTATGGGTATCCGTGTAGACAAAGAAGCGCTGCTCCGCCAACTGACACTCAGCGGACAGGAAAAACGTAAAGAACTGTATTTCCACAAACGCCTGCTAAATGAAACTCTTCCTTTGTGTATCGGCGGTGGTATAGGACAGTCACGACTCTGTATGCTTTATTTACAGAAAGCCCACATAGGTGAAATCCAAGCCAGTATATGGCCCGAAGATATGAGAAAAGAATGCGCTCAACTGGGTATGCAACTTATTTGATTATAATCTATCAGCAATGAAAGAAGAGGATGATTATAAAAAGTCATCCTCTTTTTATTTGTCATTTTTACAAATTACCCCTATCTTTAACGCACATTTTATAATAAAAGAAATGCCATGAACGTACAAATAGAAGAAAGCTGGAAACAACATCTGGCACCCGAATTTGAAAAAGATTACTTTATCAGACTCACTGAGTTTGTAAGAAGCGAATACCAGACTGCCACTATTTACCCACCGGGCAGATTTATATTCAACGCCTTCAATCTGTGCCCGTTTGACAAAGTGAAAGTCGTCATTATCGGCCAAGATCCCTACCATGGTCCCGGCCAGGCGCACGGACTCTGCTTCTCTGTTAATGACGGAGTACCTTTTCCTCCTTCCCTACAAAATATTTTCAAAGAAATACAAAGCGATTTGGGTGCTCCCATCCCTACTTCAGGCAACCTGACCCGCTGGGCGAATCAAGGAGTTTTATTACTCAATGCCACACTGACGGTCCGTGCCCATCAGGCAGGCTCTCATCAACGACAGGGCTGGGAGGAATTTACAGATGCCGCCATCCGTGTACTGGCAGAACAACGTGAAAATATTGTATTCATCTTATGGGGATCTTATGCACAGAAAAAAGGCGCCTTCATAGACCGCAACAAGCACCTGGTACTGGCTTCCGCACATCCGTCCCCCCTGTCAGCCTATAACGGTTTCTTTGGCAACAAGCACTTCAGCCGTACCAACGAATATTTGCAAGCGCACGGGCAAACACCTATTGAGTGGTAGACATAAATAAAAAACAGAATAAAAAATGAGAAATGGTTGCGTGTTGTTATCAGAAACCATTTCTCATTTTTTTATTCCCAACTTCTTCCTAGTACCAATTCACCGCACTACCCGTATTGCTTCGCTGATCCCATTTCAAAGCATCGGTCAGCATACTGGAGTTAGCACGAATACTGAAGTTATAGGAAGTAAAGGGACCGAATACCAAGCCACAGCTCATATTGAAACAGTGCAGGTCACGGCTGATATTGACCGTTGTCATTGACATCTCTTTCGTATTAAAATCATATCCCGAAGAATAATTCACATTCCAGCGGCTACCCAACTTCACATTACCGGAAACATTCAATGAATGAGTCACCGAATAAGGATATCGCATCGTCTTGATATTAATCTGCTTGCTTCTGTCCTCACGAATACTATAACTATAACTCAAACTCAATGACCATGGCATCTTGAAAGCCATATAGCCATCCGGATCTATAGCCGCCTTCTCTGTCTTTCTCAAACCGGAGTTATCTTCTTCCTCCGTGTTTTCATTGCCATCATCACTGTACTCATCCAGATTTTCATTCTTCTTGTCTTTATCCCCCTTACTGTCCTTTTCATCTTTCGGACCAAACCACTTTTTCCACGAATCATTATTCAATGTATACGAGAAAGAACCGCTATACCCCTGAAAACGACCAAAACGTCCGTATGACCATTCTGTACGGTTACCTTCCACTACCTTGCCGTCTTTATCAAACTCATAAGCATACGTAGCAAACTGGGCGTTCATATTAAAAGTATAACTCTTGGTCAGTTTCAAGCGCAGATTCATACTCAAATTTCCCCAAGGTTTCTCTTTAGCCGCCGCATTATAGGAAATACTGGCTCCCAACTGGTCAATCAAGCTGATTTTCTTCACTCCGGTAGTATCCGCATCGGATTTCACTTTCATTTCCACGTTATTATCTATAGAGAAAGTGAAATTCTCGGATTTACCACTGGGCGAGAAAGAGTAAGGCAAACCTTCATATGGATTATAAGTCTGAGTACGTACTTCTCCATCCGTATCAGTATAAGTATACGTTCCCACATATCCATACCTAGACGTACTGAAGTCCGGCGCATAACTCATGCTCACCGAAGGAGTAAAGACGTGACGGATCATTTCAATCTTGTCGCCAAACAATTTCTTCCACGGTTTGTAGAAACCATACATCTTGGTATTCACCTGCAAGCTCAAATCATAGTTATACACACGGTTAAAACCGTTGATTGTATCTCTCCGCACATTATTAGGGGCCGACGGATCATAACTCTGCTCCACCTTGCGCATATACCAGCGCTCGGTATAGTTGAAAGAAGGCACAACGTTGATATATTTAAACAAAGTGAATGTAGCGCTGATAGGAATCTTATGCTGCATACCATTAGTCCATTTATTCAAACCCTGCTTCAGAATCAGATTATCCTTGGTATTAATCGAGTTCGTCATCTGGCCGGTATATTGGAGTGAGATTTTCTCATACCAACGTTCATCACCTACCGCTTTCTTACGCTTGAACGGATAAATACGGTTCAATGAAATATTCAAATCCGGCAACGTCACACTGATAGAAGAGTCACGCGTATTCTGAGAGATATTGAATGTACTGGACAGATTCAATCCTATTTCGGGGAAATTGCGCGAATAACTCACACTAGACGTCTTGGTGTTATTTGAATACTGCTGCGGGTTGTACAAACTACTCAGGTTACGCTGGTCATAACTACTGGTCGCAAAGTTCACATTCGCCGAAAAAGAGCTGTTAGGGTTAGCCTTGGCATCCTGTCTGTGACTCCATGCAATTCTGAAATCTTTTGTAACCATATAGTCCGGCATATTCTTCTCACCGGTTTTCGTTACCAGATAACTGGCATTGAAATTACCGCTATATTTATATCTCTTGTTATAATTAGACTGCACGGACAGTCCCCATGAACCTTTCGTAAAGATCTCACCCAACACTTTCAAATCCATACGGTCACTGATGGCGAAATAATATCCCCCATCACGCAAATAAAAACCACGATTCATTTCATCACCGTATGTAGGCATAATGAATCCTGACGAATAACTGCTGTTAAACGGAAAAAATCCGAAAGGAATAGCGATAGGCAACGGCACATCCTCCACCACCAGCTGGGCAGGACCGAAAACCACATTTTTCTTAGGACGCACTTTCGCCATGGAAAGTTTCAGATAGAAGTGAGGATGTTCGTGATTATCACACGTAGTATATCGTCCGTGACGCAAATAAAGTTCATCATTAGCACCTTTCTTCGACTCCTCACTGGTAACGTATCCTTCCCCCTGCTGAGTAACGATATTATTAATGAACCCCTTCTTCGACTTGAAGTTATAACGCATGATTTTTGACTCATACGGAGTCTCGCCATCCTTAAAGACAGGAGTACCTTTTTCCACGCCAGCCGAGTCGGGAACACCACGGGCATACACCGTACTGCTATCCATGTTCATTGTAATCACGGCAGAGGTCAACTCTATTTTCTCATAGTTCACCTTACCGTCACCATACAGATGGGCATATCCGCCCTCAGTGAATACGATAGAGTCATTTGCTTCATAAATAACAGGCGCATCCAACGGCTGTTTCTTTTTAGGTGCAACCGTATCGATAGACAACGTATCTACCAAAGCACTATCTACTTTCAGGGAATCATTACCGGATGCAGAATTCCGCTTTCTGCGTTGAGCACCTGTACTTAAAGAAAGTGACAGGCATGCAAATAGTAGTAGGAATGTTATAAATCTATGTCGTTTTAGTGGCGTCATTCACAAATCATTTACGCTTTTGAGGGGCAAAATTAAGCATTATCCGCCAATAATGAACTATTTAGCGGATATTTAATTTATTTTTAAGGCTTACAAGAAACATTCGCACCAATGGTTAAAACGGATTATCCCATCTTCCCCATAACGTGAAATACTCTTTAACGCCTTCTCCACGCTCTTTTCCCTGTCCAGATGCGTCTTTGAGAAAAACTTGTCGGCAAAGCAAATAACCTGTTCTTCCAGCGAAACCGGAACCATATTCCGATGAGGAACAGGCAACTGCTGGTCAATAATACTTTGCAAAGACATACCCGCTCCCGTATGTCTCTCACAGACCAATGCATGACGCGGAAATCCTTCTTTCCGCATCAGATCAGCCCCCAAATATCCATGACAAATATAAGGATAAGATCCGAAACAACAAATGCCCTCAGCATCCGTCATAAAAATACCAATATCGTGCAGCATCGCCGCCTCTTCCAGAAACTGCTTGTCCAGATTCAATTCCGGATGCTTGCCGGCAATCCATAACGCCTTATCGGCCACCGAACGGCTATGCGCCAGCAGGATATGTTTCAGTTCATTATCTTCAGGATAATATTTATTAATGATAGCAAGTGCGTCCATTCTCAATTAAATTCTTATTTTTGTGCAATATTACAAAATAATCGCCACATATCATGAAAACAAAATACATTTTCCTATACTGCCTCTTGTTTATCTGCAACGCCGTGACCGCGCAAAAGGTTATCACCGGAGCCGAACAGATGGACCGTCTCTTACCTATATTAAAAGGGAAGCGTGTGGCATTGGTTGTAAACCAAACCTCCAAAGTAGGAGAAACCCATCTGTTGGACACCCTGCTTGCAGCGCATATACAAATAAAAAAGGTATTCGCTCCCGAACACGGCTTCCGGGGTGACGCCGATGCCGGAGAAACCATCAGGAACGGAAAAGATACCCGCACGGGAATACCCATCCTGTCCCTTTACGGTAAAAATAAGAAACCTACAGCCACACAGCTACAGGACATAGACCTGATTGTGTTCGACATTCAGGATGTAGGCGCCCGTTTCTATACCTATATCAGCACCATGCAGTATGTAATGGAAGCTTGTGCCGAGAACCGGAAACAACTGGTCATCACAGACCGGCCCAATCCTTGTGATTACGTGGACGGCCCTGTGCGACAGAAAAACCAGAAAAGTTTTGTGGGTATGCACGCCATCCCCATTTTACACGGTTGCACTGTAGGCGAGCTGGCTCAAATGATCAATGGCGAAGGCTGGCTGCCCAATGGCAAAAAATGCGCGTTGACCGTCATCCCCGTGGAAGGCTGGAAACACGGACAACCCTATTCGCTTCCGGTAAAACCCTCTCCCAACCTGCCCAACGACCAGGCAATTGCCTTATATCCTTCACTCTGCCCGTTTGAAGGTACAGCCATCAGTGTGGGCAGAGGTACTCTTTATCCTTTTCAAGTAATCGGTTCACCGGATATCCGTATCTCCTCCTTTTCTTTCAGACCGGAAGCCTTGGAAGGCTTTGACAAGAATCCGATGTATAAAAACCAATACTGCTATGGCAATAATCTCCGCCATATCACCGCCCCGAAAGGATTCTCTTTAAAATACATCATCACCTATTATCAAGCTTATCAAGACCTTGGGAAAGCGGACAAGTTCTTTACCCGCCCGCAATGGTTCGACCTGCTGATAGGGAACCGTACCGTAAGGGAACAAATCATGAAAGGAGCCAGTGAAGAAGAAATCCGTGCAGGATGGCAGAACGAACTGGAAGCCTACAAAAAGATGAGAGAGAAATACCTGCTTTATGAATAATATTTCCTTCCAAGCTGCCGGCTTTCGTCAAAAAAGGAGACAACAACCCAATCTATTCAGGACACGCAGCACCATTCCTCTGCATCCACCAAGCCCCAACCACAAACGGCTTCCCAACCGCCAACACATGGAATCCGTTTCAATCTTCTTTCCGGAAGGCCTGCATACCTTTCTCACCACCCCGATGATATCCGTGTCCTCACATTCCTCATAAAAACGGCAGACGCCATCTCCCTGCATCAGATAACGACTGCCTCTTTTTTGAATAATCCGATGCAATACATACCGGTCTGTCTGCCGGAACAGAATGACATCAAAAAGTTTCAACTCCTCCTTATCATACGGCCCCACCACCACTTCATCCTTCCCATTTCTCAGTAAAGGCATCATGGAATTGCCTTTCACCCGGAACTTCACGCTCCTGCCACTTTTGATTTCCGACTCCACCCACGCAAAGAAACATTCATTCGCTATCCGCTTCATACCCATCTCCATATAAAGTACGACATACTAATTTCACCGCCTCCGCATCGGGCAAACACTCCAGATGATAAACAGGAATGGATGAAACCATCTTTTCCAACAGACTACAAACCCCACTGTATAATTCCTCCTCGTATGCAAATGCAGGAGGAGCAGACGGATGCAAAGCTGCATAAGCCTGCAAAGTGTTCAATCTCCGTATCTTGTTATACGGTGCTTGTGACAAACGTACACATCCGGCCAACGGATAACGCTCCGCCTTATAACAAGGAGTCTTCCCACTCCACGGGCTGCCATATACCCACACGCCCCTCTCTTCATAACGCACAATGGGACTGTCATCATTCAGCAACTTACTTCCTGCTATATTTTCCCTCCACAAACGGGTATGGGTACTTTTTCCGGTTCCGCTTTCACCTAAAAAAAGAACCGCTTTCCCCTTATAAACAATACAACTGCCATGCAAGGCAACCGTATCTTTCCGTACCGTCATCAGGCCATACCCCATCCATAAGGCAAACCTTAAAAGACGGGGAGAATAATTACCATATAAACAGATACCTCTCCCGGTTCCACCCATCGTCCGGAGATAAAGCGACGGTTCTCCCTGCGGAGCCAGTTCCAACAAAAAGCTATCCCCACCCACACCGAAAGTACCGGTTACATCTTCATATCCGAACCCATAGGACTTTCTCGTAAAAGCCGGAAAATCCCAACCGTTTCCCTCCCAAACAGTAAAATCCGGCAACCAAGCACCCCCGTATACATCTTTTGCCGAAACCAGATCCGGTTGCCAACTAAAAGGCTTGAAACCGCTGATACCATCCACCGCCTCCATCAACCTTTCGTCCGGCAATGCGAAGCAGTGGCCACCTATTTTATAAATTCGATCCATTGTCTTTTCCATTTAATCTGATTACACGATGACAATGTGCCAACGAGCTTTCCCGATGGGCTATCGTAAGAACAGTCAGCCCCCTACACTCCTTCATCAGACCGAGAAGCATTTCATTGACAGCCCGTTCAGTCTCATTATCCAATGCAGAAGTAGCCTCATCCAGTAGAAGCACCTCCGCTTTCTTATACAAAGCACGGGCTATGCCTACCCGTTGTTTCTGACCTCCCGAAAGCCTTCCTCCCCCTTCACCCAAAGGAGTATCCATTCCTTGCGGCAATTCATCCACCCAAGCATCCAATCTCACCAGCCTCACTATCTCCGCTACCCGTTCCTTATCTATAGACCGACATCCCAAAGCAATGTTTTCCGCCAAGGTCCCATCCAGCACAAACACTTCCTGTTGCACATATCCCACCTTGCGATGCCATTCCTGCCTCGGCACATCGGCAAGCGGCCTGCCATCTATCCGAATAGCGCCTTTATCCGGAGTGATAAATCCCAAAAGCAGATTAAACAAGGTAGATTTACCCACGCCACTCTCACCACAGATACCTACATATTCCCCCTTACGAATAGTACAACAAAAGTCCTTTAGAACCTCTTTACTTTCAGGATAAGCATAGGTGAGGTGTTCTATCCGTATCTCTTTTTGAAAAGAAAACGCTTCCTGCCCCCATGATGGAGAAACTGCTTCCATCCCCTTATCCCCCAACCCTTCCTCTATAATCCGCAGAGAATAGACCGCATTCTGTACTTGTGTCCAACCACCTAAGATGCCGCGCAAAGCGGGTAACAGCCGGAAAGCCGCCACAGCAAAGACACCTACCAGCGCTTTGATATCCCCTGTTCCGAAAACGGTGAGCAAGGTCAGCCCCGATATGACCGCCATTTCGGAAAGGCAAAGAGGAAGATGCTGTATCGTTTCCAGTTTCAAACGGCTCTCACTGATTTTCCTTACCTTCTGGGCGAATACCTGCTGAAGAAAAGGAAACGCCGCATTCAGTTCCAATTCGGCATACCCTTTCATCGTTTCCGTGACCAGCCGGGATTGCTCACGACGAGCCTGCTGCTCCTGCTCACCATAACGGCGCATCGGTTTCCTGATCCCCCATCCGTAAATCAGCATGAAAGGCAGAAAGGCAATATACAGCATCAGTACCGTCAACGGAGCGTAAACCAACAAAGCTGCCGTCACCCAAAAAACAAGCAGCAGTTCTCCTGTCATGCGAAGCAAGGGGGAAAGAAGGTTTAAAGAAAAAGCATAACAGATATAGTTCACCTCATATCCCAGCCGGATACTCCCCCTGCTGCGTATAAACAATAATCCCCGTTGATAGTAAGAAGTAAAGAGAGAAAAGCTGAGCCGACGGTAAAGAGACATCAGAAAATGGTTTTGAAAACGTGAAAGCCCCGCTGCCAAAGCGTTTTTCACCAAAATAAAGACTATTGCCACCAGACAAAATAACAGGGCGGCATCTTTATCCCTCCCGTCATCCAACAGAAAAAACAAGACAGGCAACAGGGCAGCGAGTCCGGCAAAGTCAAGTAATGCGCAAAGAAATACGGCACAAACCACCCTTATCCCCATTTTCCTTTCATCAGGCAACAACAAACGGCAGATTCTTTTCAACATAAACCGCTTATTTTCGTTCCGTCTGGAAGATGGTATGGGGAGAGCGCAGATGCAACAGAATAGAATTTCCAACCCATTTGCACAGTGAAATGCGCAACACGCTGTTGCACGCACGATGAGTATGCAGCATACGTTTGGTTTTATAAACCAGAATGCCCCATTTATTCTTCGCCGGAACTGACATCGTATAGGGTGGCCGGATGATTTCCCGCAAGATTTCCTCCGCCAATCCTTCTCCTCCATATACAGGAACGGAAGTTCCTAAATAATCATTACAGAGGCGGGTCATTGCCAATATCATATTTCTAAAACGAATATCCGTCACTTCCTCAGGAATATGCAGGCCGTATCTATTCAGCAGGCAAGCCCAGTCGCAAAGATGATGAAGTGCCAGGCCGCGTGCATAATGCTGGGCGGCATGAAAAGCGAGAAATACGGTATTAAAGGTGGAAGATGGGATTAAAATGGAGCATTTTCCGTCCAATTCCGCCGATACGGGTTGTAGCAGTTTTTGAAGGAGCTTATCCATCTTCACTGCTATACGGTATGTTTCCGAATTAATGAAGGTTTTATGATTCTCTATCGGAATACCTTTATAGTAAAACACACTATGCTTTTCGGAGTGTTCAAAGTCTACCTCTATTCCTTTTTCTTCCATTAACCGGTCTGCCAGCCGGTTGGCCTCGGCATCACTTTTCCGGGAATGGTCTGCCGAATAAGTGAAGATGTCTATATCTCCCCCTTCCCTGTGCGAAGGAATAGGATAATAGGTGGAGAGACCCACTCCTTTCAACTGGACCGTGGTAATGCCATGCGTTTTATAAAAAGCTGAAAGTTCGGCTATGGTATGGCAGTACCGCAGGTAGCGTTTTTCATAGTTCTCTACCGCCATCGCCCAGTTTAACTTCAAAGCCTTCGGGGGTTGCAAACAGGCCGGCAGGGTTTGTATTCCGTCCCATGCCAAGGCCATCACTCCCTGTTCCACTGCCAGCTTATAGCAACTCTGCCAAGATAACAATGACACATCGGCAAAAAGGGCAGAATTGACCGGAATGGTGTTCAAGGCTGAACACAGCAGAGCAAACAGCATTTTTTCTGATTGGTTCAATTCCATCGGTTCAGTCTATTATAACATTACATTTTTTCAATGAGCTAACCCAAGCCATTGCATCTTGCCGGGCTTGCTGCACCGGTATATGATAGGTTTTAGCCAAGAAACAACCTACCTCGTCTACAGAAAATTCCTTTCCGCAAAACTTGTTCCATAGAAAACGTGCGGAAGAGTTCAGCGAGATAATTCGGGTGAAATCCACATCCGGTGTACCTTGATTGATTATAATGGTTTCTCCGGCTATATGGCGGAGTTTGAAGTTAGAGTTGAGTTTCATAAGCAAAATATAATGTAAAAAGACGGCTGTCCTATCGATAAAACAGAAGGACAGCCGAATTCTTATTATTCAACGTATTTATTATAGTCAGTACCATTCACCAAAGTTTTGTCACCAACTTTTATAGTCATTTCATTAGTCACATCTACTATCCCTACAAATGGACTAACGGGAGTATAAGTTCCTGATTTCTTTTGTTGACTGGCAACAGCACTGAAATTCAAAGCCGCCTGTTCCTGCGAAGTCAGCAAATCAGCAGAACAATTATTGAAAATAATCACTCTATTATGGGTTGTATTATTTGCCACATCTCCAATAAACTTAGAAACATATCCCAAATTGCTTGTACAATCTCCGTTCAACGCCAATGTGATATTACTGGTATGACAATCTGTAAAGGTTACACTATCATACAAAGAACCTACCAAACCACCATAAGAAAATGATGCCGCAATGTTCGCCGTTTCTACCTTACAACCGGTTAATGTAGCTGTTGCATCTGATGTACCTTTGTTTTTTTCGATGTAACCGATCAAACCGCCTACACGGAAAGAGTTGGTCCCTTCAGTCAAAATTTTCACATTCTTAGCTATACAATTGGTATAAGTTGTGCCAGTTCCTTTGGAATATCCCACCAATGAGCCCACCCATTTGGGAGATTTTTCAGCAGAAGGCTCAATCGTTACCCTGTCAAGCGTTATATCCTTAATTGCAGCATTCCCATATACTGCTGCAAACAACCCGATACAAGCTTCGGGAGTATAAATGGTTGCTTGTTGATTTAATAAATACTGGCTCATATTCAGGTTAGAAATCGTATGTTTTCCTCCATCAAATGTTTTGCCGTTTATAACCATCCCCAACCAGGGCTTATTATTCAAATTAATATCTACACACAGTTTAGCATCAGCATCTACTGTTACAGGAAGAGAAGCAGCCGTTGCCGAAGTCGGCGCTTGTTTAGACTGGAACCAAGCCAGTTCGGCCGCACTTTTAATTTGATAAACATTACTCTCCTTCTGAGGTTGGGTCTTGGTTGTTCCATCCCATGTATCCTTAATCAAGATAAAACGATTGTAATCTGTTCCTTTTACTAAAGTCGTACTATTAACCGTAATAGTTCCCCCATCCACTTGAGCAGGAATGAAAGGACTCGTAGCATCAGCCAAAGAATAATGTTTCGCCGCTGAAACAGCAGCATTTATCACCTCTTGTGAAGCATCTTTTGCGTAAGTATAATCTGCAATATCACCATAACCAAAGGACTTCAAGTTTTCTTCGGTGAAAGAAACATCCACACTGCAATCACTATCTATAGTAACCGTACCCACCAGGTTAATATCTCCAATAAACTTGGACATATAACCACTCCAAACTTTAGGACCATAAAAATCACTGGAAAATGCTCCGTATTTTGCACTGGAATTTTCATTGACAGACAACTTGATATTATCCACATCACAGTTATTGAACGTTCTATCCGCACTTCCTTGCACTGTTCCTACCAGACCTCCGATAGAGAAACTACCTTTTATTGTAACGTTACTTGCTGAACAGCCTTTCAATGTCACTGCTTTATCAGTACCACTCATCTTGCCAATAAATCCAATCAAACCGCCTATACGGTAAGCATCCGCACTGTTACTCTCAATCTTCACATTTTTAGCATGACAGTTTTCATACGAAGTTGTACCGTAAGAGTATCCCACCAAAGCACCACTCCATTTTGCATCGGCACCATTACCGGTTACTTCAAAGCCGTCTATCGTGATATTTTTAATCTGAGAACCCGGTTTAGTTGCCGCAACCAGCCCTACACAGGCATTGGGAGTATATTTACTCTGCTCCGAAAGTACAAAATTATCCACCCGTATATTAGAGATGGTATGATTTGCGCCATCAAAAACAGCATTTTCACCCAATACCATGCCAATCCACGGCTGTTGCTTCATATCAATATCAGCACATAGTGTAACATTTCCCGTCATTGTAGCAGGCAGATCTTTTCCGGTTGTTGTTTTAGGAATTTCTTTCGACTGATAGTAAGCCAGTTGTGCAGCCGTATAAATTTTACCATCCGTGGGTGTTGCTTCCGCTACAGAAACGCCATCCCATTCTGATTTAAAATTAAACTTATCGGTATTACTGTCGCCCACTTTCTCAACAACTCCAGATCCATAGGAAGTTACTGTAGTTTCACTGGAATTTCCATCAGCCAATGATATATTTTTCACTGTACCATATACTTCTACATTACCGCCGGCTATGACAAGTTCTTTCACTGTCACCCCTTCTTTTATGATAAGAGTATGATCTGCTGTTTTGGCAGTCACTTTTGCATAAGTGGCTTTACCGTCAACTGCATCCAGAGTAACAGTAGAAGCAGGTAACTCAATCTTAAAAGAAGGTTCCGAAGATACACTACCTGCTTCTACAGCGGGAATAGCCACTCTTACAGTTTTGGCAACAGAAGATCCTTCTCCTTCAGAAGATTCCTTTATGGCAATTTCATTGGAAGCACTGATTTTATCAAAAGAAATGCTGACAGCCTCATTTTCCGAATTACTCTTTTTAGGCAATGCTATTTCCGGTGAATTTTCACTGTCCGGAACGTCTGCTATCACTATCGCATTGGAATTTTTCAATGCTTCGGTGGCTTTCGCTACGCTTTCTACTTCCGTAGGAACCTCGCCTATTACTTTATCGATAGCGACTGTAGCATAAAGTCTTACCCCACGTTCAGCCATGACTCCTTTACCGTCATCCCCTCTGAATGTCTTGATGCTGAGTGTATTCTTATTATCTCCTGCTACTGAAATATTCAGTTCCGGATATGTATTGACAGGGATAGGGAAGTAGAATTCCAAGTCCTGAAGAGCATCGGAAGTTGTAAAATTAATGGTAACCACTTTATTATCTGTTCCACTCACCTCTGTCACATTACTATTCGTTAAAGTTTTTAAAGTGGGTATTCCTTCGGCAGTGAAAGTAATTTCTACATTACCCGCAATATCCGGAGCACCTGTTCCTTGAGATGTCAAGATAGCCCGTGTATATCCGGCAGGGATGTTTTTCACCATAATATAGATTAAAGCCCCTGCATTCTTGAATGAAACTTGATTTTGTGCATCTTTACTTATCAGGCACGCCATAGGTGCCCCGTTGTTATCTTTCGGATTTTCAGATTTATACGTATAAGAAACAGGCATATCATAACTTATCTTTGTCCCATCATATGTTACATCTTCGGAATAAGGATAGTAAGCTACCTTCTTCTCTCCTTCACAGGAACCCGAAAACTCCGCACTCTGTGTACCCGCCTCACTAGAAAGGGTATATTCATTATTCGCATATGAAACAGAATTGTTCGATTGGGAAAATATACCGATTTTATCTCCGGCACTCCACTTTACAGATACCCCATCCATATAAGTTCGTGATTCGACGGATGGTATCGTAGCAACCAATATGTCATTGCCTGTTCTTCCATATCCTTCCTCAAATGTTTCATTTGAGCAGCCACTCATTGCAAAAATAAAAGCGGCAAAGGATAGATACATTATATTTCTCATGATGATAAAATTTTATTAATTCAAAGGCCTGTCTACATAATCAGGAGCACTTACTGCAAATCCTTTTTCCACTTCTACTTCGATAACCTCCACTTTAGGAGCCTCATACATTTCCATATTGTTTGTTTCCATAATTTCCGTACAATAAATTTAGATTTTAATTTTTCAATGATTCTGTTCAGACATTATACGCCCCAATTATACCATAGAATATTTTTTATAGAAAGATGCTATAATTGCCGTCTGTGGGCAGAAGACTCCTGGCGGTCCGGTGACATATACTGTGTCTCCGCAACCTCGACTTGACAGATAACGGGAAATAAGGATTCGCATTCCCGCTTGCAGTGTTGTTTTCATACGTCTGTAAATGTTAGATCAGTCTATCTTGTCAAAAGACTTTGCCTAACTCCCCCTCCTCTGTTCGGCGGTTAACAATAAAAAAGCGTGAGGGCTGTATCTTGTTTATCCTATCGTCGGGCCTTCGCATTGCCTTGTACCTAGATAAACAACAGCCACCCACGCCATTAGGTATATAAATGCCACAGTAATGGCAGGTATATAACACAGACGTGAGCGTTGTTGTTATCATCTTCAGGTACAGTTCAAAGTTGCGAAGTTTGACGATAGAAGATAATTTCAATAACGCTTCTTAAAATATGTAACTTTCTACTACGCCATAGTATAATAGTCGGTACAAATATAATAATTTCTTAAATAGGAAAAACGTTTCTTAGCGATTATTTTTAATAATTGCTACAACAAGCATTAAAAACACTTCTGTATTTCACAATAAATCGACTCAACATAACACCAATATTAATAGAAAGTTATAAGCAATTATGCCCTCATGCTCTCACTAAGAAGTTAACATATTGATAATGAATACTGAATGAATGATGATAGCATATTTCAAAAAGTATCTTTGCCCTCATGCCCTCATTCTACAGAACAAATAAAAAGAGTATATCCATCTGATAACCAACGACATGAACACATACGAAGTCTTAATTCAAAAGTTTGTCAGCCATCGCATTTTGAGCTTTTTCATCACAGTATACTCTATTTTACAAACATCCGATTACATTTTCATGCTGACAAGTTCTACTCATCGTACTTTGATATTTGTTCTTTCTATTATTCGCAATTACTTACTCACTAGTGTGACTAACTCTAATCACAAAGGTGACTAAAGTTAATCACAAGTGTAATTAAGTCTAATCACAAAGGTGATTAAGCAATTTCCCATAGTAAAGAACTGCAATATGAATGACCGATTATCATATAATGATCTCTATATAAACTATCAAGAACTCCATAAAATACAGTAGTTACCGTTGTTTCTCCTAGCAAAATATGATAAGATTCGTGTATATAAAAGGGATCTTGTAGGCATTATGCCACTTTTCTTCACCCAAAACGGCAAAATATACTCTTTTCTCAACTGAGTGATTTTGAAACGAATTCAGCTATATCACATTGAATATAAACACATTATATAGTAATCAGTATAATTAAACAGTGAGAGCATGAGGGCAAATTGTTTCTTCAAAAACATGCTACCATCATTCATTTAGCGCTCATTATAAATGGATTATATACATAATGAGAGCATGAGGGCATATTTGCTTATAACTTTCTATTGTTACATAAGCGTTCTTTGAAATTAAAAGTTTTAGTTACGTATTCGTTCATAAATTTAGAGTGTAACGGTATGAAAAGAATGAATATGCTTACAAACAGAAAGTCATATAGGCAGGTAGATACACCACCCCTTCCTTTACACTCAGGTTTTTAGGATGAATCACATAGCTCCCTCCTATACGCTGACGAAAACTCTCGTTGAACCGGGTAAGAGAACGGATGGAATATTTATCATTCGATTTCACCTCTATCGGAAATATTTTATATCTCAGTTTGCTGTGGTTCGACAGGATAAAATCTATTTCCATGTCGTTGCGATGCTTCTCTTGATTGTATCGCGTGTAGAAGTACAGTTTGTGCCCGGCAGCCACCAACATCTGGGCAATTACGTTCTCGTAGAACATACCCTCGTTCACCGACAGTTTTCCCAATAAGATTTCCCGATAAAGCTCACCGTCAGAAATCTCATTTTCATCAAATGTATGACTGATAAGTAGTCCCGTATCCCCCATATAACATTTCACATATGTTCTGTCCTCATTCAGCGAAAGTCCCACGTTAGGGTCCGAGCAGTTAAAGCATTCATTGGCAATCATCGAATCGGAGAGCCAAAAGAAAGTATCATGATATTTTGGAAAGCTCGCCCCCTTTTCAATGCGATTCATCACTACACGTCTTTCGGAACGAGAAAGAAAAGCCGGAATCTGGTCAAATATACTTAGTACACTCGACCTGTAGCCAGACTTTATCTTCTTTATATCATTCCGGTACAGTGTCAGTATGTCTCTTTTTTCCATATCGGCCATTTCGAAGCTCCGGTTGTTCTCCAGATACGCCGACAGACTTTTCGGCATACCGCCCACAATCATGTATTGGCGGAACAGCAGCATAGCCTTGGCGTGAATCCCCTGCTCCAAAGGTACCTTTTTATCAAAGCATTGGCGAATATATGCCATCAATGGCTCTTCATTCATAGCCCAAGCAAACTCCTCAAAGTCCATGGGGTACATAAGTAGTGTCCTTTCTTCAGAAGGAATGGTAATATCATTTACATTCTCCTTTATGGAGATTAGCGAGCCCGTCTCTATATAGTCGAACCGTCCATCTGCAACCAGATACTTTATCGCTTGCCGGGCTTTCGGAAACTGTTGTATCTCATCAAATATGATAATGGATTCTTTTGGATAAAGCCTCACACCATATTCCGAAGAAAGAATAAGGAAAAAGGTGTCGAGATCATTCATGTAATTGTTAAAGGCCGAAATAACCGAGTCACTAACTTTGTTGAAATCTATCATAAGATAGCTCCGGTATTCATTCTTTGCGAACTCTTCCACAAGAGTGGATTTACCTATCCGTCGGGCGCCTTCTATCAGAAGCGCCTTAGTGCCTGCCGTTTGCTGTTTCCAGACAAGTAGTTTGTCATATAATTTACGCTTGAATATCATATCATTCAATGTTTATCATCTCATCCATATGCAAATTTAATGATATTTTCTGCAATACGCAAATCAAACCCCACATTTACTACCTGCAATACGCACTTTTACAAGATAGCATTTCACCTGCAATGCGCATAAATAGATATTAGAATGTGAGCAGTTAAATAATATCTTCCAATATTGACAATTTCACTCATTCAAATATATCGGCTGATATCCCGATTTTCCACTTGCCTTACTATATCATCCCTTTGTAGGATGAACAATGATCTGTTTGCCGACAACTCTTGGTACTTCCGCAATGCGCTGATTCGTGCGAATTATAGAAATGTGCGAAAAGAGGTTGAACCCGATATGAGGTTTTTGAATTTGTTTTTCAGAAATCTGATGATGGGAGAAAATCATGAGTTAAAGAATGGCTTTGTTGCTCCTCTCTACCCTAATAATCCCAAGCATCCGCGACAAAAGTATCTTTTGACGGTAAAGGGGTTAGCTATTTTCAATTCAACAAAATGATATACAACAACTAATAGGTATCACAGAGTTCAATGAAGAGCAGCCCATGTTACAGAACATTTTCCACATTTCTGCTTTACTCCTAGCAACATCCCATTATGAAATTCCATGAAACTTTCATTCAACCTCCTCACATTCTTCTCACTCGTTCCGCTTCGCATCATCACCTGCACCCATACTCTCAAGATACTGCAATTCCCGTTCCGCAAACTCACGGTTCTCCTCCTCTCCCAGCATTTGATAGAGCAGTTCCCTAGCTTGCGAATAATATTTCAAGTTTACTAATACTTGTGCTGCCCTGCGCCGAAGAAAATGATAAAGTGGAAACAAGGTATTCTTTTCATCACCATACATCTTTATCTGACTGCCAACCAAACTCACCATAGAATAAATATACTCAAGAGCTCCTGTATCCTTCATTTCGACGAGACAGTTGGTAAAATCACGAATCGCATGAATGGATGAATTTCTTTTAGCATTAGTCAAATAATAATAAGCCTTTTCAAAATGCCCTAATGTGAGATAAACAAAACCGATATGATAACAAATCACATAATATTCTTCCTTGCCACGCTCCGGCAATTCTGTCCAGTGGACTTGATAATACCGAAAAATAGAAAGATAACACCCCAACGCCTGAAGATAACATTGCTGCCTGAAAAATTTCTTCCCCCAATAAATAGTAGTCTGCAAGGTAGGCTCGGTATAAGCCAGCAACGCCTGTTGTTCCTCCGTCAGTTCGTCAAACTGTTTGTTTGCCGCTTTTTCTTTAGCATCGTCCAACATATATTTCAACTCCCAATAATCATCATGATCCGTTGTCAATCTTACCTCAATCATACTACTGAATACTCTGCCTTTTTGGGTTTCATCGAAAAAAGCATCTACCCTGTCCGTCCGCATAGCCGACAACTTATAATAAAGAGATCGTTCATTACTGCCTTCAGCTTTCTCCAACGCAATCACCAACTGCCCTTCGGCAAGTGTGATACAGATCAGAGCATCTTTTCCCGCCTGTCCTTTTTCATCCATCACAGCATCTTTCAACCTAAAAGAAAGAATAGACAATAATTCGGTACGCCTCTCTATCCGCCCATTGCAAACCAGTGTCATTCCCTTTATATCTTCCTGTTTCACTGTACCAAAAAGAGAAAGAATATCCTCTATCTGATCCATATCTTGCCGGGAAACATCGACAGGTTCCAACAGCTTACCATGTCCAATCTCCAATTTTCGTCTCAACAAAGCCAAGCGATTTTCGAATTCTTTTTTCACCAACATGTCTTGTATTGAAGCAGATTGTTCTGCCAACTCTTTAAAACTACGGGCTATCATAAAAGATGACTCAAGCAATACCCGCAAATGTTGTTTTAACTGAGTTTCACTGCCCGACAAGAACAGACAGGCAGACAGACAAGCCGTAAAAGGTGTCTCACTTTCTCCATCCTCATGACTTTTACGCAAATAGCAAGTCCAAGCTGTGTATCGGCAGTTAATGTTGTTAATGTCAAAAACTATTTTTTTAGACTGTTCATAGCTACATGCGTAAAAATCTTTATAATATAACTGAATATTCTGACCTGTTTTTTCTCTTAACAAATGAAAATAACCTCCTTGAAAACCGATGATAATGGCATCAGCATCAATTCTCTTCACTAGTTCACAGTGCATGGACTGCACGAACCTGATAAGTTCATCGGTGGTCATCGCCGAATAAATCTTTTCTTGCTGCTTTTTCGGCTTTGTAACAAAATGATAAACTGTTACGAAAACCACCATCATAGATACGAAGACGACAGAAATAATCATATCTTGTTACAGTTAATCTTTGTATGTCTGTAAAAATACAAAATTAATCGGGAAATGTTAGAAGTGATAGGATATTTTAATGAATTCCCCTAAGAAGTTACTTAAAAATCCGGTTCAATCAATTCCTTCCGATGCATCCGGTGCCACCTCCACAAAATCATAAGACATAGAGGAAATTCCATTGGAGATATTCTGAAATACCTAAAAATAGGGATTGTCCATATCCATATTTTCATCGAACTTTGCAACCCCAAAAAACGAACAAATGAAGATACTTTATATAATACTGTTTATACAAATAGGATGGATATTTCCCCTCTCCGCACAAAAACAAGATTCCATTTATATCGGAACGCGTCATACATTGTTTTCTGAAATACTGAATGAAGAAAGAAAATATTGGATTTATGTACCTGAGACCAAAGCTGGTGAAAAAGGAAAGGCTTATCCGGTTCTTTATCTATTGGATGGAGATTCCTTCTTTCATTCCGTGGTTGGTTTTACGCGTTTCTTCTCTTCTTCTAAAACCTCAAACTTGCCTCCTTGCATCGTTGTGGCTGTTTTAAACACAGACCGGACCAGAGATTTCACTCCTACTTGCTCAGCCGCCCGCCGGGATGGTACCATTTGTCCCTATGATAAGCCGGCAGGTGGTAGAGCTGAACAGTTCCATCGCTTTCTGATAGAGGAACTACGTCTGGAAGTGGAAAATAAAGTTCCTGCCAACGGTACAAACTTTCTTGTCGGACATTCATACGCAGGTTTATTTACCCTACAGACACTGTCAAATCATCCCGAGTCTTTTGACTCGTATATAGCAATAGACCCAAGTTTATGGTGGGACCGAGGAGTCTTTCTACAACAAGCAGCAAAGAATGTTTATCAAAAAGACTTCTCCGGCAAACATTTGTATGTTGCTTTCGCCACCCGCCAACGTCCTGCAATCAAACTTATCCAGTTTTCATTGGCCGACAGCTTAAAAAATAAGATCATCCCTGAAATGAAAAACAAGCATTTGCATGTCGTTTATAAAAAATTTCCCGACGAGGTGCATGGCACCATTGCTCTTCCTGCCATTTTCGATGGATTAAAATCTCTATTTCATAACACTATTTCAACCAAAGAGGCAACATGATAATTTCTTGCAGTATTCGGTTTCTCATCTGTTACAAATACGCTCCGGTTTACTATTGGTAAAAATAACATAACTGATGCCTATATTGTAGCCACTCGCTCAATTCCGGGGTATTGCACGGCTATAATTCTCACATCCCCTTCTGTTTAACATCAATTTAAGATTTCAAATTCTATACTTATCATTTTCTAGAATAACAGATTGAGACATTGTATCAACCTTGGCTACAGATTTATGCTATTCTTTCCGGAAATCATGTAATTAGGGTTATAACATCTGTAATTTATCTACACTGTATTTTCAGTCATGTACTTATCTTTGCATCAAGATTCTGGAATTCAAAACTTAATAAAATCAAGTGATAATGAAACGTATACCAGTCATCATGATTGCAAGTTTATTTGTTATAGGAATACCTGCCATAACACAGTCCGATCCGGTTCCCAAGAAAAATGGTAATAAGTATGTGCTTTACGAAAAACGTACAGATAACGGGGCGGTCTGTCACCTATTTCAAGCGCAACAAGCGAATGGATGTTTGGAAAAACCGATGGTAAAGGGTACACTGTTTCGCTGTGGTGTATGGCACATGGAAGAAATCAAAGGAAACCCGAAATCACAAGAGGCATACAAAACGAGTAAACAAGTATAGGAAAAAAGAATATTATGACATTAGATGATTTTTTGAATCATATTGAAGCCGGCGGTGCACTCAATACACCGGAAATCTATCGGCTGATGGATGAAATGAGCGATGAAGCCCGGCGCGTTACCTGTGAGATAAACAACTCGTACCATTCACAAGAAGAATTGCGTGCGTTCATGTCGCGCCTGACCGGTAAACCTGTGGACGAAACATTCAAGATGTTTCCTCCGTTCTACACAGACTTCGGCAAGAATATTACCATCGGGCGTCGTGTCTTTATCAATGCCGGTTGCCACTTCCAGGATCATGGCGGTGTGACGTTGGGTGACGGCTGTCTTATCGGGCATAATGTGGTCTTTGCCACGCTCAATCACGGTACGGCTCCCGAAGACCGCGGGGCGATGTATCCGGCGCCTATCCGGTTAGGCAAAAATGTATGGGTAGGTTCCAACTCCACCATCCTGCGGGGTGTGACCGTGGGTGACAACGCCATTATCGCCGCCGGATCTGTGGTGACGAAAGACGTAGCGGCCAACACGGTTGTAGGAGGTGTACCGGCAAGGCATATCCGAGATATCGACAGGAACGAAAAGTGATAGCCTATGGAATCGGAATCACTAACCAACCATACTGCCATCCTTGTCAGATCCATCCGAACGGTACACCATACTGAACGGGTTGTGCGGATTGGTTCTACCGGGCATTACACTGACCAACTTTCCGGAGTTCTCGTTGTATTCCCTTCTTCCGGTTGAAACGACGAGTGCCATGCCTACTGCCGGAGTCGGCCGTATCATAATCTGCAATACATCTTTATCGACGGCAGATTTTGCACAAGACTCTTGCTACTGTCCGATATCGGTTTCTCCATCATCATCACCAATGCGGCAAGAAAAAGAGGCTGATTTTCCTGATCTGCTTGAAGTGGGAACGTTGGATGAGATGCATGTAAAATAATGTCTGTAATTGAGGTTATACAATCAGTAATCCATCTACCGGCTTTTCCTGTAATCCGCTGTAATTTTGCACTATGAAAAGAAAACAAGAAACAATAAAAATTTAAATTACATCGGTTATGAAACGTACAACTATTTTAATGGCTGCTTTCCTCTGCCTCTTCAGCCTGACGGAAAGCCCGGCACAAAACACTCACAAAAATATGGAACAGTTAAATCTGACACAGGAATGGGACAAGACGTTCCCGAAGAGCGACAAGGTGAACCATAGCAAAGTGACTTTCGTAAATCGTTACGGCATCACGCTCGCTGCCGACCTGTATGCACCGAAAACGATTTTCGGAGGTAAGCTGCCTGCGCCACTCTAAAACGCTTCTGATATTCACTAACTTACTGATTCAGTGTATGTATAGTGTATGCGTTTAGCGTTCACTGTGTACGAAAAGCCGTTTTTTGAGGATTTATTCCTCGACCGCTGCTTGGGCCGCTCTAAAACGCATCTGATAATCAATAACTTATTGATTTAGTGTATGTATAGTGTATGCGTTTTACGTTCACTTCGCTCTAAAATCGGCCTAAATTCAGAATTCTACAACTGCAGCGTGGACGGCAGCAATTGAATGCTGTATATCAGACCATACAATAGCTGGTGTATGTGAAGTGTATGGACTTCAACCGCAACCTCGTCTGAATTGTGACCTTTTTAGTGTACACACAAATGAGCACAGTCTTTTTTCTTGTTTCAAGCGTAATGACAGGATGGCAACATAACCAATCACTACCTCACTGATTGTTTAATAATATTACTTCTACTTTCAATTATAACTATCAGCGTCTGATACACGCCTTGTATCACCTACAAAGTTAATCATTAAACATTAAATATCCCACTTTTTCAGCAGTAAAATGGTGTTTGGCAGTTGTTAAAGTTCAAATCACAGCATTTTTCATCAGAAATTCGCCAACCAGTGGGATAAAAATAGTGATAAGATTAGTCATTCTTCTTTTTAATGCCTATATTTGCAAATATCTTACGAAAATAACGCTATAAGAATATGATTCTACAATTTAAAGTCAAAAACTACCTCTCAATAAGGGAAGAACAAACATTGGACTTTACCGCCTCGGCTGACAAAACCTATGAAGAATATGCGGTGGTAAAAATCAAGAATGTACGCATATCCAAATTGGGAGTGATTTATGGTCCGAATGCCTCCGGAAAGAGCAATCTGCTGAAAGCCTTGGTGTGGCTGGTTTATTACGTTTTGTTAAATCGTCCGCGCAAAAGCACTTCAGGTACGGGACTGACTCCTTTCTTGATGGATGCGGACAGCCGAAACCAGCGTTCCTCCTTTACGCTGATATTTTATATCGGCGACATCCGCTATGAGTATTTCGTGGAAATGGACGGAATGAGAATCTACAAGGAGGAACTTTATTTCTATCCCAACAGCCGCCGTGCCTTATTCTTTGAACGCAAGTGGATAGAAGAAAAGGGTAACTCTACCATCTCTTTCGGACCCTTGCTGAAGCTGACGGCTACGCAGAAACTTTTCGTGGAATCCAACTGCCTGCCCAATATGAGTGTGCTGGCCACCTACATGAATGCCAATGTGGAAAGGAATGCGCTGTTCGATAATTTGTGCGCTTATCTGGAAAGAACGATCCTTCCCATGCTCGACAACCGGATGGATTTGGAACAGTTTGCAAACGATGTGGTACGGCTGGACAGCGAGAGTAAAAAGTTTATCTGTGAAATGCTGAACAAGGCAGACTTCAACATTTCGGACTTATATATCAAGGAAGAAAAAGGAGAAGTGGCAGCAGAAACACTCGAAAAAGTCAGACAGATTGCGCATATTCTCCATTTGCCTGAACCGCAGACCGACAACCTGGCCAAGCAGGAGCTGTTTTTCACACACCAAACTCCTTTCTATACCGGAGATTTATCAAATATGGATGAGTCGGACGGTACCAACCGCATGTACGGACTCTCGGCCTTGCTTTATACCATGGTGAAGAACCAGCAGATTTTGGTATGCGATGAACTGGACAGTTCGTTGCACTACGACCTGTTCACCCATATCCTGAAAACCTTCCTGGTCAATTCCGAAAGAGGGCAGCTCATCTTTTCCACCCACAACCTCATGTTGCTGGACGAAGAGTACATCCGAAGGGATATGGTGTATTTTGCCAACAAGAATCAGTCGGGCGCTACGGAAGTCTATCGTGCCAAGGATTTCGGCCTGCATAAGGAAGTGTCCATCCTGAATGCTTACCGTGCAGGCAAACTCGGCGCCAAGCCCAACATGGGCAGCATTTTTATGAATGACTAAAAGGGAAGGTATGGAACAGATTAGACCATTGGAATATACAATCAAAATCTACGGGGAAGGCTTTACGGAATGGTTCTACTTTGACGGATTGAGAACAAACAACCGGTTCCGCTTCTCCATGGTACCCGAGGTACCCAAGAATAGCCGGAGTTCCTACAAGCAGAATCTGAAACTGATTGACAAGGAATTGAAGAAAAAACCACAGGAACGGGCTGATGCGTTGTTTCTGGTCATTGATACGGACACGCTGGTCAACAACAAGGAACAATACAACCTCTATCTGGCGACTAAAGAGAAATACAAAAAGCAGGGAGTCATCTTTATCGAAAGCCATCCCTGCATCGAACTTTGGTTCCTGTACCATCTGGCCGACCGTTTTGCCCGCACCAATTATGAAACCTACGAAGCATTGCGTCCGGCTGTAGAGAAAGTTTTGCCTGGTTATGATAAAACCGCCAGGTACTACCAGAAGAATCAGTTCTTCCGTGAGAATATCCTGATGGATACCACCAAACGGGCACAGGCAATTGACTATGCCATCCGCTCATGTAAATACACACCGGTAGCGAATGAAATTGCCAATTACTCGGAAATATTCAAGGCAATCCACTTCTTTCGTTTATTGCAGAAATTCGTGGAGATCCGGACGATGCTGGCAGAACACCTGAGAAGACCCATCTATCTTTCTCATGAAATAGAACAGCACAAGCAACTCCATGTTTATTGGGAGGAAAAAGACAACAAGCAGCTCTGTTGCACATTGAAGTACAAAGAAGCCAAACTTTTCTGTCTCTTTGCCGACGGAACCATCTTTGAAATGAACGACAGAGAACCCTTGACGCATGATCCTGAAATAATCAGCCGGATTGAACAGGCAATAAACCAACTCTAACAATCGCCAATATAGCAAAAAAACGATGAAAGCTCAGTAGCTCAACTGAACTTTCATCGTTTTTTTTAATACCTGTCCTGAGCCTATCTACCTTCCAAGGCATCAATCTTCTCCTGCATCAAGTCCATTGCCTTCTGCATCATATCCATTTTCTCCTGCATCATGGCAATTATACGTTCCTTGTCCTCCAAGTTGTTATTAAGAGTAGCATTTGACTCTTTCAATGTGTCACGTTCATTCTGGAGAGAGGCAATCTGTATATTGGCTACAGCCAGGGAACCATCCATCACTCCATCACCCACCCGCGTATTGGTTACATTGCCGTTATAGGCCACCGCTGCGTTTTTGGCGGAAATCCGTTCATCCTTGTTCGGACAGAACAACTCAAAGAAATTGAACTCCAAAGCTTCTGAAACCTGCACCAGTTTGTTGGTCTCCATGGTTTCCCGCTCCAGAATACGGTTCACATGCTGCTGGGGTACATTGATCCGACGTCCAAGTTCCGTTTTGGTTATATCCAATTGCTTGCGACGATCTTCAATCGCGCTGCCTACATTGATGTGTTTTATTTCAAAAGCCATGTCAAATGTTAAAAAATAGCCGTTAAACAAAATAATATTACCCGTTTTATTGCTTATAAAACATTTATTTGTTCCTTTGCAACATATTATATTAGTAAATATCACTGCAAAGTTAAACATTAATCATTAAATAAACAATATTATGGCTGATTATTTTAATAAAATCCGTCCGGTACTGGAAGCTCTCCAAATTGGAGAGGCTGTTATCTATCCCATCTCACGAATGAAGAGTGTGCGTACACAAGCCTCTGAACTGGGTGCCATTCACAACCGTCAGTATACAACCAAAACGGACAGGGAAGCCCGAACCATTACAGTGAAGCGAACCAAGTAGCCATTAGTAGCATGAAGATATGAATACGCTTCAGTTCTCGGATCATCTTGTATCCTACGAGATGTTCATCAAGGATCTGGCATCACAGATAGTCAGATTCCTAAAGGAAGACTCCAGCGACCCGGAGTTCATTTCCCAGCGGAAAGCCTTTGAGTTGTTCGGAAGAAGAAACATCGAAAGATGGAGAAAAATGGGTCTGATAGAAGGCTGCAGAAAACCCGGCAAACTGGAATACAGGACTGCCGACCTTCGGTTCCTGCAACGCTGTCCTCAAGACTATCTGAAGGCTGCGCCCAAAGAAGTCAAGAAGGTACTGAAGGATATAAAAGAAAGCAAGTTAACCCGTTCAACAGACAAATAAGGCTAGACACACAGCAACAAAGAAAAACTAACGCAGTCAAAATCCTCTTTTACGCTACAAGGTAATACACAGAAATAGTAAGGAGGTAACAGAGAATTCTAAATAGTAGGTATCATTGACTTCCGTATCCAATGATGCTTTTGGCTTTTCGCAAGAGGAAAGACTAAAAACACATATTTATGGGAATCATAAACGAATTATGGTTTTATGAACGAATCAAGACCATCGGTAGACCCTTTGGGAGTCTATTCAGTAAAAAGAACTTGTGCGGAACTGGGTGTCTGCTACAAGACATTGCGTAAATACCGGATGAACGGCTACATACAGCCCATCAATCCGATCACTTCCCGCCGTCTGAAATATTCCGGCCAGTCCATCCTGGACTGCTAGCTTAAACTCCGCATGTTATGATCAGCGAGTCCACCATAGACAAGGTCAGGGAACTTCCCATCGAGACCATTGTGGGGCAGTACGTCAAACTGGCCAAGGACGGACGTACCAGCATGAAAGGGCTCTGTCCGTTCCACAACGAAAACACCCCATCCTTCTCGATTAACCTGAACAAGAACCTCTATCACTGCTTCGGATGCAACCGGGGCGGTGATGGCATCTCCTTTATCATGGAAAAGGAGAACCTGAACTTCCAGCAGGCAGTCCGCTTGCTGGCCGAGAAGTTCAACATCCTGATGGAGGACCAATACGACGAAGAGCGTTCGGATGCCGACAAGACAAAGCAGGCACATAAGGATTCCCTGTATGCCGTATTGGAAAAGGTACAGACCTTCTTTATATACCATCTGCGCGTGTCCGCCAATGACGACAGCCGCCATGCCCGGGAATACGCCTACAACCGATGGCCGGAGAACTTCTGTGCAGAAGCGGGTATCGGTTATGCGCCCAGGGAAAGTCATGCGTTCATGGACTACTGCCGCCAGCAGGCACTGAACGAAGAGTTTCTGATTGAACTGGGGATGCTCCGAAAAAACGAGGAAGGCAGGCTTTATCCGATGTTTCGGGAACGAATTATGATTCCCATCCGGAACAAATGGGGACGCATCATCGCTTATACGGCCCGGTATATCGGTAGCAACCCCAAGGCGCCGAAATACATCAACTCCATCACCAGCCTGCTTTACACCAAGGGAGAAACCTTGTTCGGCATTGACCGGGCTTTCCGTCTGCGTGACGCGGCTAACTTTATCATCGTGGAAGGAGCGCCGGATGTGCTGCGCCTGCAGTCCATCGGACTGGAGAATGCGGTGGCCACCCTAGGAACAGCTTGGAACGAGAACCAGTTTGAGATCCTGAAGCACTACACCAGCTCGCTTTGTTTCATTCCCGATACGGATCTGGCCAAAGGCAGTCCCTTCGGACCTGGTTTCAAGGCGGTCATGGAAAACGGCGCCTTGGCCATACAGAAAGGATTCAACGTCACCGTTAGGGAACTGCCATTCGGTTTACGAGAACTGACGGAAGAAGAGCTACTGGAAAAGTACGAAGGGGCTATTCCTAAAGATGCCCAACGGGAGGTGCTTGTCAAGAATGATGCAGACAGCTACATTCTGGACATGGACATCTACCGCAACCTGAAGGAAAAGTATTTCATTGTCTGGATGGCGGAGAAGCTGTTTGCCCAAGTGGATTCACTCGCTGCAGAAGGGCAATGCGTCAGCCGGATTGCCGGACTGCTGCGCTATGTCAAGGACCAGATGGTCTATACCAAGTGTATCGAGCAGTTGGGAAAGATTCACGGCAAGACCCGACTGTGGCGAAGCGCCGTGGAGCAGGTGCGCAACGAATCCAAGAAGAACAGCCGCTCCCTGACCATGGACCGGAAGCAGGAAGAGACGGATGCGCTCTGGCAAGTGGGACTTTTTGTCCGCAACAACTGTTATTTCTGTATGGGAAAAGAGGATGAAGACCCTATCCGGCTTTCCAACTTCGTAATGGAACCCCTGTTCCACATCCATGACGAGAGCAACGGTGTGCGCCTGTTTCGACTCACCAATTCGTTCCGTGAAATCTGCATGGTGGAACTGAAAGAGTCGGACCTGGTGTCGATTGCCAACTTCCAGCAGAAGATTGGTTCTTGCGGCAACTTCTTGTGGTTCGGCAAGATAGACAAGCTCAACAACGTCAAGGAATTTCTGTATGCCCGTACCCGAACAGCCGAGCGCATCCGCAAGTTGGGCTGGAACGAAAGCAAGGAATTCTTCGCTTTCGGTAACGGCATTGTTCAGGACGGTGAATTCCATGAAGTGGATGACATGGGCATCATCACCGACAAGCAGAATTGCGCCTACTACATTCCGGCGACCTCCAAGATTTACCGCGACAATACGGAAATCTTCCAGTTTGAGCGCCTGATGGTGCATACCAACAGAAGCGGCGCCTTGCTCTACGACTATGTAGAGAAGCTGACCACGGTTTTCGGCCCGAACGCTCGTATAGCTTTCGGCTATCTGCTTGCAACCTTATTCCGTGACATCGTGTACCGGAAGACCCGTCATTTCCCCATCCTGAACCTCTTCGGTGAGAAAGGTACGGGTAAAACCACGTTGGCCACCAGTCTGGAAGCATTCTTCCTGCACGATGTGGAACCGCCCAACATGGGTGTGGCTTCCGTTCCGGCCATGAACGACCGCGTTTCCCAGGCTGTAAACATTCTCGTCGTGTTTGATGAGTACAAGAACGACCTCGACATCCGGAAGATTGCCTTTCTCAAGGGACTTTGGGGTGGCGGTGGACAGACCAAGAAGAACACCCTGACGGACGGCATGGCCACGCAGACCATTGTCACGACAGGAGTGGTCATCTGCGGTCAGGAAAAGCCCACTCAGGACATGGCGCTGTATACCCGTGTGCTGTTTCTGGAATACTCCAAAACCAGTTTCAGCATATTGGAGAAGAAGCACTACGAAGAGCTGCAGGCCATCTGTAATCTGGGCTTGACCCATTTGACCCTGGAGATTCTGAAATACCGCGACCTTTTTGAAAAGAACTTCGCAACCCTCTACGGCATCACCAAGAACGAGCTGGCTATCCGGATGGAGGATGAACAGATCCACGACCGTATCTTTGGCAACTGGGTGATTCCGCTGGCTGCTTTCCGTACGCTGGAAACCGTGCTGAACCTGCCGTTCAACTACACCCAGATGCTGGAGACCTGCATCAGTGGCATGCGCAACCAGAATGAACTGGCGAAGGAAAGTTCCGAGGTGGCAGACTTCTGGAACATGCTCCAGGGCTGGCAGACTGTCGGCAAATGCGTGGAAAAGGTACACTTCAACATCCGTTACCTCACCAAATTCCGTCCGATGCTGACGAACATGGACATCGAGTTCAAGGAAGCCCACCCGATTCTTTACTTGAACATGGCGGCCATCTCCTCGTTGTTCAGCAGCCGGAACTCCACCCAGAATATCACGGCCAACCGCTCGTCGTGGTCCACCATCCTCTCTTACCTGAAATCCCATCCGGCTTTTCTCGGATTGAAGCAGGACCGGTTTCGCATCATGCTGCCCAACGGCACCCCGGACTACATCATTGAAGAGAAGGACGGCAAGGTGTGCCGGCGCATCAGGGCCAACCGGCCGAAGGCCATGTGCTTTGACTACCTGCAGCTGAAGGAAATGTTCGGACTGGATTTGGAAACGGAAGCGATAGCGGAAGATAGCGAAGAATCAGAATAATCAGTCCTTTTACCCACTCAAAAGTTAATTTATAAGTTAAGTTTTGATGTTTGAAAGAAAGTATCTATATTTGCATTACAATTAACTTTTATGTTAAGATGGAACAGAAATATCACATTGAATTGATTGAAGAACATGACCATGTAAACTTCTACAGCATCCACCTGGAAGAAGAAGAGCTCAGCGAGCTAGAACGCTTCTTTGAAAAGTTTCCCGAAGGCTGTGCATACGATGATGAAATAGACACCATCATCGCATGGCTGGACAAGATTGGAGAAAACGGCGCTCTGGAACGCTATTTCCGCCCTGAGGGCAAATATGGTGACGGTGTAGGAGTCATACCGATTGATATAGGCAACAAATTGCGGCTGTACTGCCTGAGGGTTTCAGACAAAATTCTCATATTCGGCAACGGAGGCATCAAGGATGCCAACTCCTGGCAGAACAGCGAAACACTTGCTCCTTACGTGGAAATGTTAATAGATACCAGCCGCTTTGTTGCTTCACGCATCAAGGATGGTAAAATCATTCTGGTAGATAAGGACCTGATAGGCAACTTAAATTTTACACGATATGAAAACGAGTAGTATAATCGAAGCGAGACGCCGGAAGGTGAATCCTGAAATCAGGCGCATGGTCGATTTGTCTTTCAAAATCGTGGACAGAATACACGAGATACTGAAAGCAAAAGGTCTGAAACAGAAAGACCTTGCACTGCGTCTGGGAAAGAAAGAGTCCGAAATCAGCAGATGGATGCGCGGCACGCACAACTTCACCATCGATACGCTGATTGCCATCGAGGATGCACTGGGTGAACCCATCATTGCAGTCTGCCATCCGGAAGTAACCCGTGAGCCCTTATCGGTTTAAGGCCACCCTTTATGAACAAAGGGAAAGAATATTCCATTTAGAGTATTCTTTCCCTTTGTTCCATTTATTCAGTTAAAAAGAACGGCAAATCCGGAATGCCCAGTCATCTCGAAACTGAAATATCAGTAGTAACTACAGTCATTTCTATCTGATGATCTAAAAAGGGATGGTAGTCCAAAATTAAATCCACAGTTCCTTTGTTTCCCTCCGTGGTAAGGACTTGTCCGGCTACAGTTTTTAAAAGTTCATTTACTTTTGAATGAAACACGGGCGATTCATCCCATCTATACCCTGCAGAAAGATAAACGATCGCATTATCAGCATGAGAAAGCATGTCATATTTGGATAGAATATCTGCCATATAGCTGATGGCATCGGTCGTTTCGTCAGCGAACGATGGTATGGTAACGCTCCCAAATTTGCTGGAAACGAAAAGTTGGCAAAGTTGGTTAATTGTAAGGGAGTTGGCTTCCATTGACAATGCCGGCAATACTTTCACGATAAAGCTGCCAATGGCCACCATCCGCTCATAGTATTGCTCCATGAAGGCTTGACGGAAAAGACGTTTGCGCTTAGCCTTGTTGACTTTCTTGTTGCCAGCCCAAAACTCCTCCTTGGCTCTCGCTATCAGTTCTTGCTTCTTGGAAGGAAGAAGGGCTCTCTTTGATGGAACATGACCGCCCTGGGAAAGTATTGTTGATTTGATACGTTCGGCTTTCGACTTGCAATCACCGCTTACCCACATTTTCCGTTGTCCTTGGACAAAACCATAGAAGGAAGTATGCCACAGACAGCAAGCAGCAATCTCAGCATGAGAGGCATGCACGTTTGAATCCAGAACAATCTCTTTGGTCAGAGAATGCTCCCATAAATCCCCTTCCATGGGAAACGCATCGAGATGTGGGCCAGTTCCGTCTTCCCAGTCCTTTATGGCAATACGACACACATTTCCATTGGCATCCTCATGATACTTCGGACACATCAACTTAAGCATATCGTAATGCAGTTTGAACCAACCGAGGTTATCCTTGGCTTCGGGGTCCATGTTCACTAAATGCGGCTTCACCTCTTGAAAGGTGACACTATGGAGAAGTTCTTTGTATGTCATATTCAATAAGTTTTAGTTCGTTAAGAAGCTGTATTCAGCAAAGTATTTATGCAAATGCTAGTATTCCATTTATTCAGTCTCCGACAAAATTAGCAAAAAGCTATGCCATTTTATGGCATCACTGTAGAATTTGTAGCAGATTTTTCTAAACCCTACCCAACCTTTATAAGCCTATGCCATTCTATTTCATGGAATACATTATCTTTATGTAATGTGAGTTCCAAACAACACTTTACTTATCGGTTCTTACTGGAGGAAAACAGCCCATTTTCATACAAAACGGGAAGCTGGACGCAACTATTTTGGCGCTTGGCTTTCCGTTACTCGTTGGTTGAAAGCAGTCATCTAATACACATTGACGACAGGCATCCGTTTCTCCCTTGCCTTGCGACAAGTATAGGCTGTGCCGCCCTTCGGCTTGCCGTCAAAGTAGGCAATCACACTGCCGGAATGCGACAGCATGTAGTCGTTCCGCTTGAAATAGCATCCGTTGAAGTAGTCCTCACTCAGATGCACCACATCGTCCGCCTTGGAAAGGATATAGGCATAGCGCTGCTGCTCCACCATGGACCAGGAAGCGCTCTGTCCCTTAAAGGGCACGACCGCTATCAGTTTCAGCATGGGGATGCTCAACTTGAGGGAAAGGACTTCTTCCGCTGCCATCATGTCGAAGCCGAGCGCCATACCGCAGTAGAACTTGCTGGCTCCTTGATGGATGGCTTGCAGAACGGCATCCTTCAGCCGTTCCCTTACCTGCTCTTGATGGTTGTGGGATATTTCTCTATGTCCGGTAAAGGCAACTGCCTTTGCGGTTGCCTTCACCTTCGTTGTTCTCTTTTCTATCATTGTCAGTTCGTTGTTACTTTATAATGGGTTTTAGCCAAGAAGATGCCACTAAGGACGTGTGCACCCAAGTTCTCCAATTGGTCGGAATAGGTAGCCCAAGTGATGCCGCGGGTGATTACATCGTCAAAGGTAACAATATTCTTGCCTTTGAACCAAATTTCATCAAACTCGATGATGCTCACCTTGCGGATTTCCTTCTCCAGCTTGCGGTTCTCATGGATGGCAAGGCGCCCACCGATTACCTTTACATGCTCAAAGCCGTTGATGGCTCCGGTCAGTTCGCAGACTCTCTCGCAAAATGCCTTGTAGCGGAGTTCGTTCTTCTCGGAGGTGGATGCCGGAACCGGAACAAAGGTGATGTCCTTGCAGCCATCGCCATACTGCTCCTTTAGGCTCGCTGCGGTCATTTGTGCCACTGCCTCAAAGCTTCGTCCGTCCTTGAAGTCATATACCATCTGTCTGTCAGCCACTTCCTTTTCACCGACGTTGCGGATGCGTTTCGGGAAATACTTGCAGAACCATGTCTGAGGTTTTTCCAACTGCTTCTTGAGGTGATTGTCCATGTGTGCCATACGCTCTGATTTTTTCCCTCTTGTTTTGCTGTTTTGCAGCTTGTCCGAAGGGATGTTTTTTGCTTTTCTCAGAGTGCTGGCAGCCACCAATTAGGCAAATTCAGGGCAGAAAATACGCTCAACTTGTTTGAGGAAGATTTTCTGCAAGGGATTTGACGTTTGGTGGGGACAGCCTACCTTTGCAAAAAAATATCCTCGTAGGCAAGATGAGAAAACGGTGAGCGGTCATCTTCCTGTTTCATTCATGAGCATATATCACGACAGAAACATAGCCTTGTAATCACCATAAGCTATGCCTGCTACATCCGCTTTCCATCGTCTGCTCCTTCTTTTAAAAAACATATCATTTCCACTCAGACCCACCTTATTTTGCAATGACATGGTTGATATTTCATTATCTGCTGATTATCAATTACATCTATATAGCCATTAGTGTTGACAATCGTTGACAGCCGTTGACAAAATCCATTGGCCTACTTTCGTTCATATCCTCACGTTGACACTTTTCCGGCATCTATCTATACTCTTTATTCTTTATAAAAAAGAAAAGTATTGATATAGAGGGAGTTTGGAAATCCAAGAAAAGGGCTCAAGGCCGATGTCAACAGTCACCCGATTCAACGCCCGAATATATGCCGCCCATAGAAAACACATTGTTTTTTTTGATGCAGACCCACACTAAGCGCCTTTCTTGGATGAAAGATAGATGAAAGATGGATGAATGTTTGTCTAACTCCTTGCAAGGGGTATCACAAAATCCCACAAAGTCACCCAAAATCCCTCATTGCATCACACGGAAGCTATTGTTGCACAAGGGCTTTCTTCGTAATTTTACTGCATCAAACGCTTATGCCTATGACCGACTTGAAGAACACATGGATAGCGATAGCTCCCGACCGGAACTACACCATCAAGGAAGCCTGCCTTTATCTCGGGGTGCACCGATGCACCATCTACGACTACATCAACAATCCCGAGCGACCCTTGCCTTTTATCCGGATCTACACCGATAAAAGGGGCATCCTCTTCCGGGGAAGCGACCTCATTGCCTACAAGGAAGCGGGTCTTCCAAGAAGAGGACGCAAGTTCAAGAACAGCCCTCGTGAATAGAAGGCTGCCTTTGAATCTGCTTAGTTGCAGAACTCAGTTCCACTGGCTCCAAGGCAGCCCCGCCAAGACGGATTTGCCGTCCGCTTCGGCCAGCTGGCAAGCCAACAGCCACGCTTCGGTGCGGATGGCATCCATGTCGTTCACAGCCTGCCGGAAACGCGAAGGTGCCACGGCGCCCGACCGGACCATCCACTCCGAAGCACAAGTCTCCGGCTCGATGGCATCCACGAAGGACTCAATCTCCTTCACCAGGTTACTTACCTTGCCGTCCTTCATTTCTGCCGTGAAGGTAAAAGGCACACCGCTCAAGGTCTTCCGTTGGAAGTCAAAGAAGAATCTGCCCTCCTTGTACTGAGCGGAAGCAGTCCAACCGAGTTGGGCTGCGATACTGAATATATTTCCATTCCTCATATCTCAGACTAAACCTACTATTTGAGACCTGCCCGGTCCGTGACGGATAAGGCAGGTCATTTTGTTATTACTTCATTGTCACACTCAACGGCCCATTCTTGCAAGGAACTCCTGCAGCCGGCTGTCGCGCAGCTTCTTCAGCGGTGTCGGCTGGAAGTCTTCCTGCTGACGGACCTGCAGCTTGCCGAAGCCCTGTCTGGTCAAGTCCAGTTCGATTTCAGAAAGTTCGTTCAGGGAGATGTAGCCATATTCATCCTCCATCAATCCGATGACGATACCGAACAGAATGGTGTCGCTGCCTTCCTTTTCGCCTTCAAGAATAAACCACCGCACACCACCGAGCGCAAAGATGGCACGGCAAATCGCTTCCTTTCCCTTGCCGTCCTGGGAATAGAGAGGAAAGCCTTTCAAGGCTTCCTCCAACTGTGTTGTCATAAGTCTGCACATATCAATCCAAAATTATTTCGTCTTTATAGACATCTATTTCTGCGCCACTGCTGAACTGAACCACGAAGCCATGTTCAGAGAGAGCTACGATAGTCCCCCGGTGGTAGCCACGCCAAGGGGTTATCAACTCACATTGTCTGCCGTATTCGGGAAAATCATATTCGTCCATAGTCTTGTCACTTAGAGATTGGAAATTCGGGGTCAAAAATCAAGTCACACTCGATGAGCCGTTGATAGGCTTCTGCGGACAGCCGTGATGCCCACTCGTTGCGGTCATCGTATCTTCCCTGTTGATAGTTGTATGCCAGCTGCTTCATGAAGCCGAGAAACACCTTGAACATCTGCTGCTGCAGGTAGCGGTGCGCTCTGGTCAGTTCCCTGCCAGTCTGGTCAGGTGAGCACATACTGCCATTTACGAAGTTGGCGAACTCTTGGGCAAAAGCCTTGTCACGTTCGGAGATGGTAGCTCCGGATAATTCGGGATAATCCATAGTCAAAACAATTTAGATGGTTGCGATTCCGATTCTTCTCCCTCTTGTGAAGCCCTTTAGAGCTTCTTGGTCGGGAAAACCGTTTTTTCGTGCCTTCTTACACTGCGGACACCAGGGAGAATAAGGCAAGTGTGAGGACAGAGAACTTTACGGAATACCCAATTTGGTACAAATTGTGGAAGGCTGCCGGAAAGTTCTCCGTCCAAAAGCTTCAGCGGCACTTGACGTTTCTCCCGTCCGCAGTACTTTTGCACGTACAAAACGAGTTGGACCAAGAAGCTCCAATGGTTTTCAATACTTTCCTGACAATGACTTCAAGGGAAAAGATTCGTTCTAACAGATCATCTCAAACATATTCCTCAGAAAGTCCGCGTAACCCAGCATCCCGACCGTCTTGAAGATGCACATTCCCGAAAACCGTTGCCGTTGTGAGAACCTACAAAGTGAAGCGAAGTGGAGCCTTGCAGGTTCTCTCTATGGCAACGGACTGGAGTATTCCGCTTGTTGCAAAAGCCTATCAGCCGAGCTTTGCTTGGTGTCACTGACACGGAGCAAACCGGATGGCATATCCTTCCCAAAAGGTCGTCACTTCCGGCATCGCATAAAATACGATAAGTCGGAAGTGGTGACCAACATCCGTGAGCTAACCTCCAAAACCATTCGATGGCTCTACTTCCGCAAGCGTCAGTCTGCGTTCGGTAGAACCATCGAGCAAATCACCATTTGAAGACCTGCTTCCCAACCTCATTGACACTATGAGAATTAACTGAGTGGATCGAAGTGAGAGAATCGCAATACAGTATTGAAGAGAGAATAAAGTTACATACTTGAGAATATAAATCAGTATTCTTAAAAAGTCAATACATGAACATTATTATCTTAGTAATAAGATATTCAACGCCAACTTATGAGTAATGATTAATGATTGATGTTTTTCTACTCTTTATTCGCAGAAATTAGATTTTTATATTTATATTTGCATGTGCTTCAGAGCATGTTCTTTTTTCAGAGAAAGAAAAGTTGCACCTTCAATCTTAGGGAACATGTAACCTTTTGCCTGGTATTAGAATGCTAAGTAATTGGAAATAAGAAGCATGACATAATAAAGGCGTTTACTAACGCTCTGTTTAAGACGTATCGAAATCTCGCAAATTACGGTATTGTAGTCTTGAACTTAGCAACGGTAGATGCCCCGGGTGTGATTATATCACAGCTGCGTAGATTGTACATAACAGGTTGTATTTTAACATACGACCATGTTGTTTGTACATATCTACCAGCGTGGACTATATCATATCGGCGTGGGCTCTGACGTTGTCTGTTCAACTACAATAGGCAATGCGAGAGCCTCGATACGTGGAATAGACAACAATAGGATTCCACGCTTGAACCGATAATTATTACTTATTAGACTGATATTCAATCATAATATAGAGTTCTATCTCCTTATTGATACCACAAATATCCCATTGTTTACAAGATTCCCAAAGGACAACAATAATCCCTAATATGGGATTCTTTTATATGAATAGTCTGATTTTCTTTAAGAATTTCGGACATTTTGTTGTTGCGCTGGAGGAAATATTGTACTTTTGCATTCAGATTAGTAACAACCATGGGAATAATACTGACTAAAGAGATACGCAATACTATTGAAAGTAATGGACCTAACAAACTCTATATGGTTCAGGACTTTGCCCATCTGAATAATGATGGGCTGGTTACTCGTGCTCTTTCCAGATTAGAAAAGGAGGGCGTTCTGATACGTCTATCGCAGGGTATATATTTATATCCGTCAAGAAACAAGTTCGGAATACTGCGACCATCTATAGAAGAAATAGCATACGCCGTTGCGGAAAAGGATAAGGCTCGCATAATTCCTTCCGGATTGACTGCATTGAATAAGCTCGGACTCTCAACCCAAGTTACAATGAATGCCGTGTATTTGACAGATGCAGCAGCAAGGGAACTTACCATAGGAAATCGGAAAATCATTTTCAAAAGAAGTGTACCTCGTAATTTTGCATATAAAACAGAACTGTTTCCATTGATTGTCGCAGCTATGAAAGAACTGGGAAAAGGAAATGTAACTGACGAACAAGTAGAGATTATAAAACATGCAATCAGTAAATATGGGGATGATGAAAACATTAAGAGTGACTACAACATGGCTCCATTATGGATTAAACAAAGACTTGCGCTATGAATAATTGGACAAAACTTACAATAGAAGAAAAACTTACTATCCTATCTAATGTGGCAGAATCCAAAGGAATAGTAGATAATGCTGTTGAAAAGGATTATTGGGTTAGTATGGTATTGCGTGCTATTTTCACTCTGCCATACGCTACTGCTTTTGTATTCAAAGGCGGAACGAGTTTAAGCAAAGGTTGGTCATTGATAGAACGATTTTCTGAAGATATTGATTTGGCAATAGACCGCCAGTATTTGGGATTCACCACTGTTGATACCAAAAATCAGCGAACTAAATTACGCAAAGATTCAAAGAAGTTTATCGACACCGTTTTTGCCGTAGATATAGCCAACAAATTAAATGAATTGGGTTTATTTGACCATTGTAAAGTAATTGTCCCGGAAACCTCGGTAAGTGACCTCGACCCTGTTGTAGTACTTATTGAGTATGATTCAATCCTACAAAATAAGATTCAATATATTCCGGAGCGAGTTAAGATTGAAATAAGTTGTCGTTCTCTTATGGAACCGTCTGAAAGGATAGAGATTCGTTCGATGATAGAGGATGCTTATCCTGATGAAGAATTTTCTTTATCTGCATTTGCTGTTCCAACAGTTGTTCCGGGACGAACATTTCTGGAAAAAGTGTTTTTGTTGCATGAAGAGTTCAATCGTCCGAATGGTTGCACACGCATAGAACGTATAACTCGCCACATGTATGACATTGTCAAAATGATGGATAAGCCGTTTGCCTCCGAAGCAATGAACAACAAGATACTGTATGAGGATATTGTGTCGCACCGTAGTCAATTCACCGCATGGAGCGGTCTTGACTATGCCTCACATTTGCCACAAACGATAAATTTTGTTCCTCCTACACATATAATGACTGCATTACAGGACGATTACCGCCAAATGCAAATTGGCTTCATCTATGCAGAAGCACCATCATTTGATGAAATTATGGAGCAGTTGCAGGAGTTGCAGGACAGTTTCAGGTCATTGAAGTGGGAGAATAATTGTTGACAATATGGCAGACATTCATGTTGATATAAACGAAACTGAGATTTTCAATCTTTATCCCGAAGTATTGGAAGCTCTACTCAAAGACCACACGACAGGACGAAATATCTTCTGGGCCACGGATTCGTATGCACATAAGGGCGAGGGGTTTCAGTATAGCGACACCATAACAGTAGAACATATCATTGGCGAAAATGGAATGGTGATACAACCACGTGCATTGAAGAGCAAGTGCGAACAGACAGAGCGTACAAAGGGAATGGCAGAGGTATTTACTCCGTCATGGGTCTGTAATGCTCAAAACAATCTTGTGGACGAGGCTTGGTTCGGAAGAAAAAATGTATTCAACACTATTGACGATACGCGGCATACTTGGATAGCCAATCCTGACAGAATTGTTTTTCCGGATAATAAGACATGGAAGTCATACATACGGGCAACAAGAATGGAAATTACCTGCGGAGAAGCTCCTTACCTTGTCAGCCGTTATGATACTACAACAGGCTCTCCAATAGAATTGGGACAACGCATCGGAATGCTTGACCGAAAACTGCGTGTGGTCAGTGAAAACACCGAGACGAGTGGTGAATGGCTTGACATGGCGCAGGAAGCCTATAAAAATATATATGCCTACGAATGGCAGGGTGATAATTTGCTTTTGGCTCGTGAGGCTCTGCTGATATCCTTTGCGGAATACTATTATGCAAAATTCGGGAAAATGCCGTTGGCAAAGTCCATGCTTTATATAGCCTATATCATTTCTTGGAATGTCTGGCAAATGGATGGACTTAAAGGAGTTGTACCGGACAGTTGCAAGAATGGTGTAAAAGTTGAGATACAAGACTTGTTCGGAGTGACTGAAAATATGAAATATTGTTTAGGATGTCGCGATGGAGGATTCAGAAACCATAACGGGATTTACTGCTTGATACGAGACTGGGGGGTGAAAGACCCCAAAACGAGAGAGAATAACAGAAAAATAAGGTTTATAGACCTGATAAAATAAAAGTTGTATGATATGGCAACATTTGAAACCAGCTTAAAATCCAGACTGATATATGTCTTTGCCATTCCCGACGAATGGCATAAAGATTGTCTGAAAGTGGGAGAAACCACATTGGAGGAGGATGACGGAAACTTCCCTTTGCCAAATAGTGAAGTTCTTAACAAAGCTGCATGTGACCGTATTGACCAATATACGAAGACGGCAGGTATTGCTTACAACCTACTCCATACGGAAATGACCGTGTTTTTCAAAGGAGGCACAATCAGTTCTTTCAACGATAAACAGGTACACAGCGTGTTGGAGCGTTCAGGTGTGAAGAAAAAGACGTTTGATACGGTAAAAGGGGCAAACGAATGGTTCTGTTGCGACCTTGAGACAGTCAAGAAAGCGATACATGCGGTTAAGAACGGACGAAACAGTCTGAATGCAAGTGATATCAGCTATACTCAAACTCCGATAATTTTCCGTCCGGAGCAGCAGGCGGCCATTGACAAGACAAAAAAACAGTTCAAGAAAGGGGCTCAAATGCTCTGGAATGCAAAAATGCGTTTCGGCAAAACTCTTTGCGCCCTGCGCGTGGCAAGAGATTTAGAGATGCGACGTACTATAATCCTTACCCACCGTCCTGTGGTTGATGAGAGTTGGTTTGAGGATTTTGGCAAGATATTTTATGACCGTACTGACTATCATTATGGTTCACGTACAAAAGGAGAAGACTTTACTTCCCTTGAACGGCTGGCAAAAAAAGGAGACAGGTATGTCTATTTTGCCTCAATGCAGGATATGCGCGGTGCCCAGTTGGTCGGTGGAAAATTTGACAAAAACAATGAAGTGTTCTCCACTGACTGGGATTTTTTAATTGTGGATGAAGCCCACGAAGGAACACGTACGGAATTGGGAGAGTCCGTTATCAAGGAGTTGACAAAAGCAAATACAAAAGTACTTAAGCTTTCAGGGACACCATTCAATCTGCTTGATGATTACACAGAAGAGGAAACTTACACATGGGATTACACCATGGAGCAACGTGCCAAGACTGAATGGGACTTGTTGCACATGGGCGATCCTAATCCGTATGCTTCTTTACCTGCCATCAATATTTACACCTACGACCTCGGAGCGTTAATGAATGATTATTCCGAGGATGAAAAGGCTTTTAACTTTCGTGAATTTTTCCGCACAAAGGATGATGGGATGTTCATTCACGAAAATGATGTAGACAACTTTTTGTCACTGTTGTGCAAGGAAGATAAGGAAAGTCTTTATCCTTATTCTAATGAGCGGTATCGTAGCATATTCCGCCATACGCTTTGGGTGGTTCCGGGTGTCAAGGCTGCCCGTGCGTTGAGTGCGAAACTGAAAGCGCATTCTGTATTCGGCTGCTTCGAGATTGTCAATGTTGCCGGTAACGGTGATGAAGACGAGGAAAATGCAGACGCTTTGCAAATGGTAAATACGGCCATAGGCAAGAATCCTGACGAGACATTCACCATAACCTTGTCCTGCGGACGATTGACTACAGGTGTGAGCATAAAGCCATGGACGGCTGTATTCATGATGGCGGGGTCTTATAGTACATCTGCGGCAGGTTATATGCAGACCATATTCCGTGTGCAGACACCGTTTACCTATAAGGGACGTATGAAAGAGCAGTGTTTTGCTTTTGATTTTGCTCCCGACCGTACCTTGCGAATGTTGGCTGAAGTTGCCAAAGTCTCGGCCAAGGCCGGAAAGGTAACAGAGGAAGACCGCAAGATTTTAGGCGATTTCCTGAATTTCTGTCCTATCATATCCATTGAAGGCTCGCAAATGAAGCTATACGATGTAAACAAGATGATGGGACAACTCAAGAAAGCCCAAATAGAAAAGGTGGTACAATGTGGATTCGAGGATGGGGCATTGTACAATGACGAGTTGCTCAAACTTACCGACATAGATTTAGCAGACTTCAAGAATCTAAAAGGCATCATCGGAAAGACCAAGGCCATGCCCAAGTCTGGTGATATTGATGTTAACAAGCAAGGTTTTACAAACGAGGAGTATGCGGAAAAAGAAAGACTTGAAAAGAAACCGAAACGTGAGCGCACTCCTGAAGAGCAAGCCCGGTTGGACGAATTGAAGAATCGGCATAACCAGCGTAAAGATGCCATCTCTATCCTGCGTGGTATTTCTATCCGTATGCCGTTGCTGATATTCGGTGCTGAGCTGAAAGACGAAAACGAAGAGATAACCATCGACAACTTTGCCAACCTTGTGGACGACACTTCTTGGACAGAGTTCATGCCCAAGGATGTAACTAAATCCATCTTTGCCAAATTCAAACGCTTCTATGAGCCGGATGTATTTCGTGAAGCAGGTAAGCGCATCCGTGCCATGGCTCGTGCTGCCGACAAGTTCACCATAGAGCAGCGCATTGAACGTATTGCCAGTATATTCAACACGTTCCGCAATCCTGACAAGGAAACGGTCTTGACACCGTGGCGTGTAGTCAATATGCACATCAACGATTGTTTGGGTGGTTGGTGCTTTATGGATGAAGAGTTTAAGCAACCATTGGAAACACCGCGTTTTGTGGACAAGGGGGAGGTGACGCATTCTGTATTCAAGACGGACAGTCTGATTATGGAAATCAATTCAAAGAGTGGTCTTTATCCATTGCTTGCTGCCTATAACATTTACCGTAACCGTTTGGAAGCAGCCAAAGAGAAATATGGAGAAGTCAGCAATGCCTTTTCCCTACAGTTGTGGGATTTGACCATTGAACAGAATATCCTCGTGGTATGCAAAACTCCTATGGCTCGCAGCATTACGCACCGCACACTCGTTGGTTTCCGTGACACGGAAGTACATGCTGAATATTATAAGAACTTGATTGAAAACATATCCCAAAATCCAGACCTTGTGGTGAACACGCTGCGAAACGGTAAAAACTTTTGGGGCATAAACGAAAACAAATATATGACTATAGATGCCATTATAGGAAATCCACCGTATCAATTGGTAAATCAAGGGGCGGGCAATGGTGCCGATCCTCTATATCATCTGTTTATAGACCTTGCCATGCGCTTAGGGGAGAAGAGTACGTTGATACATCCTGCACGATTTTTGTTCAATGCAGGAAAAACCCCTAAAGAGTGGAATAACAGCGTGTTGAACAATCCGAAGTTTAAGGTTGTAAAGTATTGGGCAAACAGTACGGATGTATTCCCAACAGTAGATATAAAAGGAGGTGTTGCAGTAACTTATCACGACAAAAAAGCAAACTTCGGCTGTATTGGTTTCTTTTCTGCTTACGAAGAGTTACGTACCATTTTATCTAAGGTGAAAGCAAAAGAAGAAGCAACAATATCTTCCATTGTAGGTCCTCGTGAACTCTATCGTTTGACAGATACTTTGTATCAGGATAATCCCCAAATGGAGGGTCGCCAAAGTACAGGTCACAAATACAGTCTGGGCGCCAATATCTTTGATATATTTCCAGAATTATTTTCTGACACCTGTACGGTCAATGAAAGCGAAATGGCGGAAATATATGGAAGAGCCGATAACAGACGCTGCTTCAAATGGATTAAGCGCAGATATATTACCCAACCTGATAATTTCGAGAAGTATAAGGTCATCATTCCCGAAGCCAATGGTACCGGAGCAATCGGAGAAGTACTATCCACACCGCTTGTCGGCGTGCCAGTTGTCGGCTATACAGATACATTTATTGGCATTGGAGCATTTGATACAGAAATCGAAGCCAATGCTTGTTTGAAATACATTAAGACAAAATTTGCCCGTACAATGTTAGGCACATTGAAAGCCACACAGCACAACCCACGTGAGACTTGGGCAAATGTGCCGATGCAGGATTTTACGTCAGAGAGTGATATAAATTGGGACGCTCCTATCTCTGAAATAGACAAGCAACTATACTCCAAATACCGACTCTCTGACGAGGAAATTCAATTCATTGAGCAGAATGTCAAATCAATGGCTTAAATATGACTACTCCATCGGCTTTATCATTCTTTCGATAAAGCCGATTTCTTTATCATCTAAGCCGTATTTTCGATAAAGCTGACGGCCAATATCTTCTATTGATTTACTCCAGTCAATATCGCTTGAATTTGTAAAGTCTTGAAGTGGAACAAATCTAAAACTCTCTTTTCGAATATCCATAGTAGGTAGAGCTTGTAACAATAAGAAACGAACTACTTTAGTACATAAATATTTGTACAAATTGTTGGCTTCAAATTTTGTGTCAAATTTGCCCATTACGATATATGACTCTGTACAAACTTCACCTGGCAAAATAATTTTGGTTGTAGCAAGAACTTTTACTTGACCATTCTCATCACTTTCACCCAAATGTCCGGATAAAGCTTTACCTGTTATGACATTGTATTTATCTATGTAATCTAAGCAGGCATTGATCTCTTTTCTTGAAATGAAACCACTGCTTCTGCTCGAATGTACCAATACATCTGTGCCATTCTGCTTATTTTCTGTTCCTCGTATATATGTTCTAAGGCCAAACGGCTTGTATTGAGCTACTATCTTAGAAAAACTTTCAAAGCTATTGCTTAAAATAATTTTATGCAATATGGCAATAGCTTCATTGTATCTTGGAAATATATCATATTGAAGAAATTCATTTAATTGTCGCTTAGTGGCAATTTCCACTTCATCAATAGCATTTACAAACATAGCAACATTACTATTGTATTTTTTTGACCATCTGAAAAAACATACTCCGCCACTGATATTTGCCGTTGGAAAAACTGTTTTTGGATTAGGGAAATCTTTAATGTAGTCAAGATGTATTTCATTAAGCATCATTTTTCTAAAGTCATCCAATCCTCTTCCTCCGCCATACCATTTTGCAGGCATAATCATAGAAATATAGTTTGGATGCATATCTTTTGCTATACATACAAATTTATTGTATATAGGCATTGCTGCTGCTCCATTTCCTCCTCCATCAACTACCTGATATGGTGGATTTCCTATAATGGCATCTGTCGGAACAACTCGGTCTATCTTATTAGTACAGACAACTTATGTTTTACTAATAATTAGAACTGATATGAACACAACTGATTTTAAAGTATTCCTGAAACAGGAAAACTTAGCTCAAAACACTGTTACAGCGTACTTGCATGCCGTGAAAGATTATTTTACGCATTACAAGGAACTGAACAAACGAAATCTCATAGCTTACAAAAGTCATCTGACAGACAACTTTAAGCCAAAAACGGTAAATCTCCGCATATTAGGCTTGAACAAATATTTGGGATATATAGGTAAATCACGGCTACGCATGAAAACCATAAAGGAGCAGCAACGTACTTATCTTGAAAATGTTATCAGCAATGCTGATTATGAATTTCTTAAAAACAGCTTAAAGACGGAGAAAAACCAGACATGGTACTTTGCTGTGCGCTTTCTTGCCGCTACCGGGGCAAGAATAAGCGAACTGATACATTTGAAGACTGAACATATCTCAACAGGGTATTTTGATATTTACACAAAAGGTGGCAAGGTACGCCGTATCTACATTCCGAAACAACTATGTACTGAAGCTACCAAATGGCTGTCAGAGCAAAGCCGTTACTGCGGCTATGTTTTCTTAAACCAATACGGACAGCGACTCACCACCAGAGGAATTGCTCAACAGTTGAAAAACTACGCAAGGAAATATGGTATGAACGAAAAAGTAGTCTATCCACATTCTTTCCGTCATCGCTTTGCTAAGAATTTCTTGGAGAAGTTCAATGATATTTCATTGTTAGCAGACCTGATGGGGCATGAAAGTATAGAAACTACTCGCATTTACCTGAGGCGTAGCAGTGCGGAACAGCAAGAGATTGTAGATAAAGTCATCACTTGGTAAAAGACAGATGGGAATCTTGACTATCTCGTTCCACCCTTATAGCAAGGGGGGCAAACCACACCCTTTCACCGCATTTTTTGATGGGGTGGTTTGAACCCACCTCATCTTTCCATATTTAATGAAGGAGTCCGTTTCAACCGAATCCCTTAAAGAAAAATAGTTTATCTACCTCGCTGTTGGCTTTTGTTCTCCCTAACCACCGCTACCTGTTTCAATTATGAACTTGTGCCTGAGGCTCAGATATCATCATCTATCAATTCATAGATTCTAGTCTCGTCATTGGCAAAATTTTACCAAATTTTATCTACACATGCCGACTTGGGGTATTATATTTAGAAATGAAGTCATGGATAAGTTCCACATCAGGATGAAGAGGTCTTGACAATACCTCTTATTACATATAACATATTTGATTAAATCATACTAAACCATAGGATTTATAAAGCGGTTCTGAATGTTACGGTGGAATAGTCAAGAGTTATATAAATCAATTTATAGGGTTGGTACTGGAACTTCAAACTTATAAAATAATGACAACCCTCGTAAAGGTTTTGTGCAAAGTTTCTCTAATGATATATTCATGAATGGATTGTGATTCCCCTTTGTTTCACTAGGATAGATTATTACACATGGAATTGATGGGATTAGCGAACTTTCCTCAATGTTCTTATATCCCAAACGTTTCAGTATAGATAAGTCTCTGCTATATCCACTTAACTGTCTAATGGCGTATGTATCAAGAGAATGCCTTTCATATTTCGGGATATACTTGGAATCAAGAATCGCTTTAAAAGTCCCCGATGTATACAAAAAGTCCGGATATCCGGTATTACCTTTGAACTGATACGTTATTTTCTCTTGGTATGCTTCGTACAATAAGCCATAAACGTAATGCTCGTAGAGCAAGGACATATCCAATATAAAAGGAGTGACTTTATTATCTGTCGTTCCTACTTTATTAATACTATAGTCAAAGTGTTTGAGAATGACTTTGGCAAGACGTATGGCTTCTGAATATTCACTAAATAATTTATGAGAACGGAGTTGACCTACAGCTTTCATTTCCACATCATCACTTACGTTCTCAAATTTTTTCAGTGCCTTTGCAATCAATAGTTTAATTCGTGGATATGAACGATGACTGTGACTCATGCGATTAACAAGAGCCTGAGAAAATAGCAAAGCTTTTTTTAGAAGGCGATTTTCAGGGATGTCTATGGAGTATTCGTCGTATTCACAGAATATTCGCTCGTATCTTTTTATGGCAATATTCAGTCTTTCATTCTTGAGTATTTTTATATGTCCCTTCACCTTTTTAAGGTTTTCTTGCTGATGAACGTAACCTTTTTTAAGTGACTTAATACGATTTATCACACTTAGAAAATGAACGATAATAAGTGGGCTGACAATGCTATTCAGTGCAGGAGCTAATACTTGAGGCTTGTCCAAATCAATTTTATATATTTCAGAAAACGAATCTAATGCAAGGTTTGATGAAAAGCATGTCATGAACATTCCAAGGAAATCAATATTATTCATTCCACGCTTGGGTGTCACAATCAACGCTTCTTCGTTATCGATCCATTCCACGCCAATCTTATACGACGCATAATATCCCCAAGGGGTACCATCCACAGGCTTATCCCATTGAACAAGTTCAAGGCTATTATACCTCTCATCATATTCAACGGATACCCCATTCTTTACCAATCGCTCGTGTTCTTGAATTTGCAGCATTATCAACCGTTATCTTCTGTATATGTTAGTCCCTCTTCATTAGTTGGCATAGGTTGCAAATTTAACCATGCCGAAAAAGCGCTGTCTTTTTCTTCGCTGCTCACATTTAGAATGCCATCATTAATGTATTCTGCTATAAGAGGAAGGACTTCATATTCAATCTTATTTTTCAACTCTTCTTCATCAGAAGCCATGAAATAGCTATGACCAATCATCAAATCATCTATTCCTAAATCTCCACAAAGATGTTTCGGACTCACAATAAATGACTTAATATCATCAAACAAGGCAATGGCTTTATCCTTTAAAGCAGAATTGCCCAACATGTCATAATGTTTTGCAATGACGGTTGAATCAGACTTTAATGTCACAAATGCAAAACGTCTGCGAAGAGCATAATCCAAAGTCCCCGTACTTCTATCAGTAGTATTCATCGTACCAATGATATATAGATTACTTGGTACACCAAACAACGTTTTAGAATAAGGCAACGTAACCTTGATGGGATGATTGCCGCTGTTACGTTTGTCTGACTCAAGTAATGTGATTAATTCACCAAATATTTTGGATATATTTCCCCTGTTTATCTCATCTATTATGAGAACGACGGACTTGTCTACTGTCGCCTTATATTCTTTTTTTACAGCTTCAATAAATGCTTGGGCATATTGCTGCCAGTTGTTTTCACAGCCTTTTCCTAAAGCCTGCTGTTTTACTTTTTCAATATTTAGCGGAGAAGGAGTGTAATCCTCCTCACGCTGTGAAGTGGAGTTTGTACTCCTGCTGCTTATTGTAGCGTTTCCCTCTTTCCACCAAACATAAAGGGATGATCTACCTGACAACGTAGGTATTTCCTTTTTATTTTCAATGCCCTTAATTTGCTGAAGATAATCGTCAATGCACTCAACAATATCCTTATTTTTGTCTGTAACTACAGCATTGCAAGCACGTTTAAATATACCATCTTCGGGTTCGTATGTAACACCAATACTTTCGCCATTTGCATTAGTTTGAATGTGCGGTTTCAATCCTTCCACAAAATCTTCGTAATCCAAAGACTGATGGAATGTGGTAAAAAAGATTCTGTCATCCAGCAAATCTTGGTATTTTCTCATCACAGCAGTATGGTCGGTCAGATCCACATCCGTTATACCTAATACAGACAATGCAATAGCTGCTGTATTATAAGTTTTACCTGTGCCTGGAGCACCTTGCAAAATTATATTATGCTTGGATTTTAAAAGATTGGCACATTTATCCGTAAATGCCTTGTTTTTCATATATTTCAACCAATCATTTATATAATTATATTGTTCTGTGTTTTTGCGACAAGAAGAAAATGTACCTTGAGAGAACAGACCCGACCTCGGTTGTTTGTAACTGTCTACCCAAGCTAAAATCCTTACTTTTCTAAAATTGATATTTAAATATCTGTCTGTAAGTTCTTCATTATTAAAATTATCACCGCAAATCTGGCATAACGCAATTGCCTGATTGCCTTTTCTCACAAGAACAATATTACCATTATCAATCTCTTTAAAATCTTTACATTGAAAATTATCCCATTCTCCTGTACCAATAATAGGCTCTGCTTCAAGAAGCATTAAAGAGGAATCAATCTCAGTGCCGCCTTTTCCTTCAGGAAGATGCATTTGTATGTGCCAGTATTTATCGCAATCTGCAGTAATAGGAGTATACTGAGTTGTGCTATTAATTTGGTAAATTATATCATTAACTGTCATATTACTATCTATCCAATACTTTTTTCGACTAAAGGGTATACCATATTTCAACACTTCATCATGAAATAATACATCTAATCTATCATCTTCTACCATCTGATAGAATACACTGATTTTTTCATCAGTAAGTCTGCCATCGCCATGGTTCTCTTCGTGCTTCTCTTTTGTATTATTTCGATAACCGACAAATCTGCTTGGAGCGAAGTATATTTTTGAGTTGATAATTTCAACAACAAAATTCTTTCCTCGGGCCATTTTCTCAATAGCCCAATTCTTATATTCATCACTTTGTTCCCCATTCAAATAAGAATAAAGTGTCTTTATGTTGGTGATAATATCTTCTCTATTTTTTATAAAGTCGTCTCTGTCCATAAAGTTATGCGAGTTAGAATATGCTTTTATTAGTATGCAAAGGTACTGATAATTTTACTAAGTCTTGTGAAAATAAATGGCTTATCTATTCAATTTTGATTTGTTTTTCTGTTCGCCCCAAGGAAGTTCAGAAGATGCACCACCTCCACCTGTACCAACATGGACTTGTGCCTGACCACCTATAGCAAGTTCAAAGGCTACTCCGAGAAGGTTGGCTTGTACCTCATTGACCTGTTCATGTGGCTCAAAGACTTCATTGATGAGTTCATAAGCGGTAGCTTCGTTCTTGCTAAACCGCTCCCATATATCACTGAAATATTCTATATAAGTCCTTGTATCATATTCTTCATTGCCAACTTTCGTCCAGATATGGATGGACGGATTCCTCATGTTTGAAATATTGTAATGCACAAGTTCCGCACCGGATGAGAGTTGATATCTGTGAGGATTGGCTTTGCGGTCAAGCAGGTCAATACGTTGGTTCTGCCTGTCTATTACAGAATCCTTTTCTTTTGATTGCTGTTCTGCTGATTCTGCCCGATGGATAGCCTTGTCTATTTCTTTTTGATAACCATTCCGTAATTGTTCAATCTCTGATTTATGCTTTTCTTGCAGTTGGGCTTTTTCTGCCATAAGCATTTTAATCTGACTTTTGAGTTTGGCAATCTGTTCGTCCTTGCTTGCGAGTTCTTTCTTCGCCTTAGCCAAATCTCCTTTGCCGAACCATGACAGGACTGTACTTTTGCCTTCTTTTGCCTGTTCAATATCAGCTTGTAATCTGGCAATGTCTTCCTCATACTTATTCATCTGTTGCTTGTAGTATTCTGAGTTCACCTGATGCTTGGCGGTAGAACCGACAATTCCACGCTCCAATCCGAAGGGCTTCATAGCTACTGCATAGCTATTCTGATATTCATGTAACTTGGCTCGCCGCATCACATCATCTGCCGATAAGCGAGCACCGGATTTCGTTTCATACTTCTTATCGCCCTCTCGCTTTTTGCGAAGTCTTTCTGTGGTTACAATGGGTACGATAGTGGCATGTAAGTGTGGAGTTTTCTCATCCATGTGTAGCACACACGACACCAAATTTTCACTTCCAAATGTATTCTTTAGCCATTTCATATTGGCATTAATCCAATTATCCAGCTTGCCATCATTGGCAATCTTCATCATCTGTTCATGTGTTCCGGTCAGGATGATGCGGATGGCTTTCGTCTGATTCTTGCCAACCTTGCGATGTAATCCAGCATGGTCTATTCTGAATTGTATGGCATCCGTCCTGTTCTTTACTCCGGCAGGAAATGCAATAAGTTCCCGATTAAGCTGTGTCCTGTTCGCATCGGCATTGGCCGGGACATATACCTTGCCTTTGGCATCCTTCCTTTCTATATGGCATGACATACCAGAGTCATTGCCGCTGCCACGTTGCAGGTGGCAGACTGCATATTGTGTATTGCTCATATTTTTTGCGTTTTTGCGATTATTATTTCTGTGTTATGGTTCGTAAAATCCCGTCAATGTGCTACAGGCAGACATGTGTACTGGGAGGGTATCCCTCCGCTTATGGGCTTTTTGACTGCCACTCAGAGAGTGAAAGCGGTGAAAATGCCCTAATAAGCTACGGGATTTTACAACCCCTTTTTACACAGACAGCAAGCTGTCTGATTCTTCCATCGCTCTACTCCTGTCCTGCATCCACAAGTTCCAAGTCGAATGTATCTATCAAGGTATGCAATGCAGGATTGCATTCCACCATCCTTGCTAGAACCATCTGCGGCGTATCTTCCATCAGGAGGAAGTCGGCAATATCCAACCCGGCTTCGCGCTGCCTGTCGGTCGCCATCTTCTCCAACAGGTCGGAACAAGTGACACGCTTGCAAATGGAGTGAAGCATCGCTGTCTTACGTTTCCATTCCTCTGTTGCTTTCAGGTCGGGGAACAAAATCACCTCACGCCCACACAACACCTGCATGGCTTTGCTGTTGAAACTGCCGTGCATTCCACCTGTGGCAAGCCAGACGAAATCCGGAATAAAAAGGGCGGCAATCAGTGCTGTCTTCTCGCTTTCTACAATGGCAACAGTACTTGCCGGAATTGAAGTTTCGGACAATAGGTGTTCACCGAACAGGCACTGCTTCATGTGGAAATCCGGAACCCTCTTAACCGAGTGTACCCAATTTACCTGATTGAACGGATGCTTGATTCGATGCCCGGTCTTAGCATCATAACCCATAATCTTGCCTGCCCGCACATTACCGTTGATGTCTATCTGCCAGAAAACGGTTGCCCCGTTCCACATCTTGGATGTACCGACCTTATAAAGATTGAACAGCCTGTCAGTCTTCTCCTTGCCTGCCACTTTGGTTAGATATCGGTATAAAGGGTTGACGTCAAACTTCTGCATGGACTGGCTAACCCAATCAGAGGGAAGATAAGAAGTCTGTGGTGCAGAACTAGATAATGGCTTCGCTATTGGCTTGACGGCTCTTGATGGGGTGTCGCTTCTGTTATTTTGTTCAATCATGGTTTCTTTGATGGTTGGATTATCCTGAAAATACTCTTTTGGGGTATAATGGTAGCCACAGCTGTTGATATGATCACATTTGCCCACATGGTTAGGGAATGTAATTTGCGCATTCCCGTCAACATATCGGGTAAAACAGGACTTTCTGCCGCACTTTGGGCACACTTTTTTACTGCCCGGTCTGTATTTTTGAAGATGGAATCTGTACTCACTCATAATGCTTTCGTTTTTGATTACTGCAAATCCCAAAGGCCATTTGCAGTCTGCAGTTCTTACAGCTTTGCAGGAAAACATCATTTTAGAGCCCCAAGACTGCAAGACTGAAGAAACTGCAAGCTGCAACGCGGGTCATTCATTGCAGTTTTTGGTTGATGGTTCATTTTCGTTTATGGAATATTTACCGGATTCATACACCATTTTCTCGTAATGCCCGGCTTTGGACTTTTTCAAGAGCCTGCAGTGACACAACTCCCTGAGATAGTTCATCACCGTGCGCTCGCTGATGTTCTGCAGTTCCTTACCGACCGCTATGGCCGTTTTCGTATCGAAGGTATCGGGTAACAACGACAACAATACTTTGGGAGGCTCTTCACAAGTATTGTCTGCCACGAAGGAACGGATTCGTATGTATGAATCCTCGAAATAGTCATTCAGTCGGATAGCGGCTTTCACCGACACCGGATCCACAAACTGCAGGTGGCTTTCATCGGAAGCATACCGCAAAACTTGGATAATCAGAGCCAGCCGTGCCACGTGAGCCGGATGTTTCATCTCCCGGCTGTCAACGTCGGCATCATCCTCTATCCGGTTGATACGTTCCACTTTTTCGTTCCACCAGGAGAAGAAATACTCTTTGGCTTCACTGTTCATGGAAAGCACATGGGCGGCGTGTTCTTCCATTCCATCTCCTTCCGTTCCTGTATCATAATCCAAGGCAAGCACCTTGTCCAGTATCTTTTCCCAACGTTTTGCAGCCAAAGAGGTCTTTTCTCCGTCATCATCCCGGCTTGTCCATTTTGACACTTCCCGGGATTTGGGAAGCACGAACAGGATACGGTCAAGCAGTCCGTTTTCCTCGAATCCTCTTTTGAGAAGTTCGTGAATACGTTTGGTCTGTGCAGTCCCGATGATGTTGATGCACGGGCGTTCTATATGTACAGGAGTGGAATTGCTTACCCTTATTACATCCAAGGCTCCGCCACTCCATGCGGTCAGCAATTGCTCTATGAGTTGCCCGTTCGTGTAACGGTTGGCGGAATTGAACATGCCCATGATCTCGTCCACCAGAATGGCAACGCTCCGTGGATTGTTGTTATGTGTCTGTAGAAGCGATTCGGGCGTGAAGTCGGATACGATGGTACGGTGAAGAACAGGTTTTTTTCCGTTTTCTCCTGCCGCTTTCCATGCTTCCACTTCTGCCTCATACGCCTTGAAAAGGGCATAGTCATGTTTACGGATTGGACGGTATGCAGCTTCCAGCGGTGGGGTCTTGCCTAGTCCGGGCCGGCCCACCAGAATGATGTACAGTGCGCCGTTGCTCTGCCAGTCGCTTTTGATACGGATACGGTAAGTACCGCCCAAGGCTGTCGATGCTGCCGACAGCATGGACGTCGCGATGAACTCAATCACGTAGTTCTCGTATTTGGTCATGTCAAGTATAACGGACTGTACGGCCAGAGGGAATGCGTCCAAAGGGAAACCTGTGTCTTCGGTATGCTCCGCCTCCATGCGGATTCGGTTGCACAGTTCAAGCCGGCTGTTTTTCATGTCAGCCATTTTTCTTCTTGCAATAGGATGTTACACTTTCGGACTTGCCCCCTGTCTGCACGCGGCGTACATCTGACTTGGCATACATATTCTTGTTGCCTACCTTGACAGGCACGAGGTAGCCGCGCTTCGCCCACAGGTTGAGCGTGCCTTCGCATACGTTCAGCAGTTCCCGGACTTGCTTCGTGTTGAGATAGACTTCTTCCGCTTCACGCTGCATTACTGCCTTATGCTCTTCCTGCTGTGCCAGGATGGTACGCTGTACGATGGATTCGGCAAACATTTTGAGGTCCGAGGGAGTAATTTCCAGTTTTACATTAGCTCCCTGTTCGACCAGAGTTTCTATGGTAATCATAAATGTCAGTTTTGAAATTTATCACGACCATCTGTAAAAGTTCCCTGATGCCTCACTCCCGATGGCTTGTAAAAGAGAAGCACCGCCAACCTTCGGGGAAAGGATTGACGGTGCAAAAGTATGTATGAATTTAAACTAATTGATATATAATGCTTTGTCTTAAATCGTCATGACAATTTAAGACTGCATGACAATATAAAACAGCCTTATTTTACCTTATTCTGCAATATCTGTTTCTTCATCTGTTCTGATAATGCCACTGATTTCCTCTGCTAATGTCCGGAATAGTCCCCGGTTTTCGTCACTTTCTATAAGTGGTGCGGACTGGTCTTTCCCGTCCTTGATTATGTGCCTTGCCGTTTTCAGAGATCCAACGGCCTGTCGTATGGCACTTTCGCTCTTCAAAGACGGCAAATCCGGAATTTGCAGGGTCAATCCAACACTGTATTCCTTGGCGGTATGCATACCGTTCACCAGCCGCAATTCTTTCAGTACATAGTACGGCAATGCCTGATGGACGGCACTCCTGTTAATGGAAACAAAACTGCGGAGACATTGTAGAACCCCCGTTTTATTCTTGCAATTAAGATAATCTATAAGAGGTCGTTCCTGTATCTTTTTCCTTCCGGCTGTACGCTGTATCTTTGATGTTGCATCAATGCCGGAATCTGTTGATTCCGCGCCATTAATGTTACTGTCTGTATCGGATTCCATTTCAGCTGTTGCGGATTGCAAGGCCCATTCACCGATGCGATTTTCTTTAACGGCTTCGTTCATGGCTAAATATTCGTCCCAGTCGGCACGGGTACGGAAACCACTTTTGATGGATACGCTAATGATTTGTCGGGTAACAAAAGAACAGCTTTGTCTGTCCGCTTCGTCTGCTTCCGGACTCCCTGCCTGTTTGCTGACCATGCTGACCATCGCCTCGAAACTCTTTCCGTAGTACAGCCAACTCAACACAAGAGGTGCTGAAAGGATAATGCGCGGTTCTTCGGGCTTGCTGCTGAAAATGGATTTTATCCTGTCCCATAATGTGGCCGGAGCTGTATCATGCAAAGGATTACTCTCCTCCCTCTGTTCATGGTATAACTCCACTATCCGCTTGGGTACTGCATCCTCTTTGAACATGAGGTCTATATTCTCAAAATTGCCCTTACTGTCATCATCCCAACATAACTCCCATTCAGTCTTGATTCTGGGCAGTTGTCTGAATATGGCCTTACAGATGTCAAGGTACTGCCTCTCGTCCCCGTTTGTCATCAGTCGCGCGAAACGGTTGTATTCCTCTCTGTGCGTGTTCTTCCAATGAAGGATATCCGCCTTGAACTGGTCGTATGTCAATTTTCGTTCATCCATATTCATAGTGTATTATATTATTGGCAAGTATAAAAGGGGATATTAGAAAAGAGGGAAACGGTCAATCCAATAGGTTTACCAGTTCCTTTTTCATATCGTCATCAATCTTGCGGTATCGTACAAAAGCCCGGCTACCTTCCGAATGCCCCGACATGGAGGCGATCAGGTTCGGGTCTTTGACCTGCTTATATAAGTTGCCTATAAAAGTCTTTCGTGCCATATGGGTGGTTGCCACCTCGTATAGAGGCCGTGCCACATCCTCGCGTGTCTTCGGGTCGAGGACTCTCACCATGCGGTCTATGCCCACATATTTGAGAATCTCCTTTATCTTCTTGTTGTAACTGAAATGAGAGAACCGGGGAAGTAATGCGTCTTCCAAGTCCTTATATCTCTCCAGTATGTCCAAAGCCTTTTGATTGAGCGGAACTCTGACTGTATTGGCGTGTTCCATTTTGGTCTTCTGTGGAATATATTCCACACATCCGTCCACAACATTGGCTTTGGTCAGTCTGTTCAGGTCGCTGACGCGGCAACCGATCAGGCACTGGAACATGAATATGTCCCGATAGACCGGATGGGTGGCCCCCAGACTGCTCAGGTCGGCATAGTAAACCCTGTCCCTCTCTTCGAGGGTCAGATAAAACGGGTCGCCGTACATAGGTTGGGTTATCTGGTACTGGTCAAACGGATTGTTTCTTGTCAGCCCGCGCTTGATGCACCACTTGACAACCGTCCTTATCCGGTAAAAATAGCCTGTAATGCTGTTCTCGGAGCGGATCTGCTCGTATTTCTGCTTTTCCACATCCTTATAGAACAATGGATATTGTCCGGCAAGATTATGTTCCTCCTGTAGCCAGCTCTTGAACTCCCGCAAATCATCGGCGGTAATCGTGTCAATACACAACTTAAAGCCTCTGCGATGCAGTACTTCATGCTGGAAACGCTCGTAACGGCTTATCTTGTCTATATTGCCAAGATGGTGCTTGTAGCTGTCGTCCGCCAAAGTGTTTTCTGCGATATACCGGCTGATCTGATAGACGAGATGGTATTCTTCGGCTTTGTTGCCGCCCCTTGCGTTGATATCGGGATGGTGGTATTCCTCTATCAGTCTTTTCAGCCAGTTCCCGTCCACACCACGGTGGTACTCCTTTGTGATAAGGTGGGTGATTTGCTGGATGTCCCTGTCAAAGTTCATCCGCTTCTCTTCCGATACCAGAGCCACACGTGGCTTGTAACCCTGTTTCTCCGCGCTCCAGTGATTGGGGCTGATGGAAAGCTCGCTTGCCGCTTTTATATCGACTCCGCCAATATCCCGGATACGGAAATAGACACGTGCCAGATCCGTCACATTGTTCTTGGCCGATGTCTTTCTGATGAATGCCGTTACTTTCATATATATTTCCTTCTTAGTTTATCATTTCTACCAGTTTCCGCTTCATGTCATCGTCTATGGTGCGGTATCGCCTGAACGCTCGGCTTCCTTCCACGTGTCCCGACAGGGAAGCGATCAGATTCGGATCGGGGACCTGTTTGTACAGGTTGCCTACAAAGGTCTTGCGTGCTGTATGGCTGCTGGCGACTTCATACAATGGTTTTTGTACGGTATTATAGCCGTGCGTGTCAAGGATGGTGACCATACGGTCAATGCCGCAATACTTCAAAAGTTCTCGTATGCCAAGATTATAGGTATGTATGGGCTTGAAAGGAAACAGCCTGTCCGCGTTTACATCATAGCGTTCCAGTATCTTCAAGGCCTTTTCGTGCAAGGGGACTCTGACTGTCTTTGCCTGACACTTTTTCGTTTTCTGTGGCATGTATTCCAGAAAGCCGTCCTTGATGTTTTCCCTTGTCAGCCGGTAAAGGTCTCCGACGCGACAGCCGATATAGCAGTGGAACACGAATATATCCCGGATGACCGCCAGTTTAGGATTGTCACTCAAATCCGCATCGTACAGGACATTCCTTTCCTCCGAAGTAAGGTAGAACGGGTCCCCGTATGTCGGTTCCTTGCAGCCGTAGAGTGCATACACCTCGTTGTCGGAATACTTCATCCTCTTGCACCAGTGCAGGAATGTACAGAAGAAGTTCATAATGTTGATGACGGTCGTGTTGGAGAGCGGCTTGGGTTTGTGGTTGATAAGCATACGGGGAACATAGAACTCAGGATGCTCCTGACGCAGCAGGTACTCATTCGCGACATAATCCCGGAAACCGTTCATCTGTTCCAGTGTGACAGTCTCCACAAAGAGCGTGAAGTCACGATTACCCAGTATTTCCCGTTGGTAGTCGTGATAGCGGGACATCTTGCGCTCGAAACGTATGATATGCTCTTTGGTTCTATCAGCCCCTTCGTACTTCTCCAAATATTCATGAACACGATAGAGCAGAGTTGGATGGTTGCGTTCGAAGGCGCGTGCAGGATACAGCACATCTTCGATAACCTGCTTCAGCCATTTGCTGTCCGCCTTGTCCGAAAAGGTCTTCTCCACTTTCTCGATGATGGCGGCAATCTGCTCGGGCAGGCGTTTTTGGTCGGTGGCAGGTACGGCTGTCGTGCGTTTATAACTTAGGGTATCTGCATCCCAGTACTTGTCATGAACAGTAAGAGACGAAACCACCTTTATATCCACATTCTTCTCACGGACACGGAAGCAGATGTTCGAGGTCGTAAAGGAACACTTTTTCAGATAGACGGAAACTTTCATCGGCAATGCGTTTTTGGTTCACATCGCAAAGGTATATAAATTCCCATATATGTTCCCATATATCCCGAAGAAACTTGAAACGGATTAAAACAAATTAAGAAGTCAATCCCGAAACTGATACCACATAAAGCACTGTAAATTAGTGGTTATATTTGCTTTTGTTATGCTTTTCTTTTCAATTCTTACTTCTTTTTCCTATTTTCAAAACAGATATTGCAGTTCCACGCTTTTTTATGCCTTAATCATTCTGTCTAGAGTGGTAAAGATAAAGGATATGGTTACGCCCAAAGATGTTACGTTAATAACAAACGTATCAAAATGCTCTTGCAAAGGACTTACCTCCAATGCTCTCCCCGAAGTCAGTTCTCCTGCCAATAGGATAGAATTAGACAATGGGGTGTCCACCCAAAATGTTTCCACCATAACCCCTCAAAACATAGATCAAAAAAAAGACATACCACAATGGTATGCACTTCGTTGTACTTACGGACAAGAGAAAAAAGCATATGAATATATAATCAATCATCATGGTATAGCCTTTTATCCTACTCTCAAAACAATTAAAATTATAAAAGGTAAAAAGGTAGAGGTGGAAGTTTCACGGATTCCGAATATCTTTTTTGCATATGGCATAGAAAAAGATATTCAAGAATTTGTGTATGACAACATAAACCTACCATACTTAAGATTTTATTATGAAAAAATACATTTAGGTAATAAGATTGTCAAACGTCCATTGATTGTACCGCAAGCCCAAATAGATAGCCTTATAATAATCTGTAAACATGATTCTGAAGATATTATTATAGCTAAAGAGAATCTATTGAAATTTAAGTCGGGCGACTTTGTTAGAGTCATTCAAGGTAAATTTACTGGTGTTGTTGGACACGTTTCTCGATATAAAGGGCAACAACGTGTTGGCGTAATCATTGATGGACTTTTAACTGCTGTAACTGCTTATATTCCAAATGCTTTTTTGGAACATATAACAAGTTAATTATACCTTTATGATGATAGAAATTTAAGACATTAACAATCAATTAATTAAAAATATGATAAACTTACAAAAAGGCCAGCGCATTGAAATAGGCTTATCTAAAGTCGGCGTTGGATTAGGTTGGGATCCAAACCAAAGTACTGGTTATGATTTTGACTTGGATGCATCTGCATTCATGTTGGGTTCAAACGGCAAATTACCCTTAGATGAATTCTTTGTGTTCTACAATAACCAACAATCTCCTGATGGAGCTGTTGAATCTTCAGGTGATGATACTTCTGGAGGTAATAGTGATGGTGGCGATGATGAAACTCTAACTGTTGATCTTGTTAAGGTAGATCCTAGAATTCAAGAAATAGTGTTTACGGTAACTATCCACGAAGCAGATGTTCGAAAGCAAAACTTTGGTCAAGTTCATAATTCGTATATCCGCATCTATAATGCCAATACTGGTGAAGTTATTGCTAGATATGACTTAGATGAGGATTTCAGCATAGAAACTGCTGTAGAGTTTGGTCGCTTATATAAAAGAGGTACTGAATGGAGGTTTGAAGCAATTGGCAATGGCTATAAAGGCGGCCTTCAGTTCTTTGTTGATAAATACATTGGATAATCATGGCTGTCAATCTAGTAAAAGGAGAAAACCGAAAACTGGATCTCAATAAGTTTCGTGTAGGTTTAGGCTGGGATGTAAACGAAGATGCATCTCAATTTGATTTTGATTTGGATGTTGCCGCATTTATGATCGGAGGCAATAAGAAGACTATAACAGATGACTATTTGGTGTTCTACAACTCGGGAAAACGAGTCAAGCCTGACGATTTGTCTACTATAGTTTCATCCTCGTTATGGTCTAACAACGATAACTTAAGGAAGGAGTCTCGTCCTGTTGATCCTGACCTTTCGGTTATAGGTTCTATTGATGATGAGGATGGTAAAACCTCTGAGGATGGTGATGATGAAATTATGGATATAAATCTGGATAAAGTTCGTCCAGAGGTCCAAGAAATCATTATTACGGTAAGTATCTACGATTATCAAGATAGAAGACAAAATTTTGGTCAGGTTGAAAGAGCTTATGTACGTTTGTATAAGCCCGGTAATGAAGCTGACGGTAATGAAGATTATCGCTATGACTTGACTGAAGACTTTTCAACTTGTGCTTCCGTTGAATTTTGTCGCATCTATCGTCGAAATGGGGAATGGAAGGTTCAAGCCTTAGGCATTGGACATAGAGGCGGACTTGAAGAGTTGGTTTCAAAATTCATGTAACCATGGCTATCATATTGGAGAAAAGTGGTGACAAACACCGAATAGACCTCACAAAAGGTGGAAGGACTATTATCGGAGAGATAAAGATAAACCTTGATTGGAGTAAAGGGGGCTTGCTAAAGCAAATGTTTGGCAAACCAATAGACCTCGATCTGGGTTGTTTTTATGAACTCCGAGATGGTAAGAAGATGCTTCTCGACGGGCTTCAATTTTCTCATGGAAGAGGAGGTAATAGAGATCAGCAGACTCTCCAAGGCTGTTACACAAAAGCTCCATTTATTTGGCACAAAGGAGATGACAGAGGGGGAAGTTCTGAATCTGGAGAGACTATTTTGGTAAACCCAATTGGAATACCGAATATCAAACGAATCATAGTCTATACCTTTATCTTTGAAGGTGTGGCTAAATGGGCAGACACAAATGCTATAGTTAAAGTGTCAGTACCGGGTTGTGAAGATGTCGTAGTTCAGATGGGTAAACAAAGTAGTAAGAAGCGCTTTTGTGCTATTGCTTCCATAGAGGTGAACACTGACAATTCAATTGAAGTTCAAAAACTTGTCACGTTTCACGATTCACATTCAGACTGTGATAAACAATATGGATGGGGATTCAATTATTCTCCTGGTAGTAAGTAACTAATGACCTTGCAACCTTGCAAGTAATACTTTGCACGAAAAGCACTGTTTAATTGTAACGTTATAAAAAATCCTCATTACTAGGAAATCATCGTACTTTTGCAGTGTAATCAATTAAAACTCACACGCATATGATTAACTTAGAAAAAGGACAGAGAGTGAATGTAGAACTCCAGAAGTTCACTATCGGTTTAGGTTGGGACACCAACGCATCAAGTACTGGAGTTGACTTCGATTTGGATGCTTCTGCATTCATTCTAGGAGAAAATAAGAAATTGCTTTCTGATGAGCATTTCGTCTTCTATAACAACTTGGAATCACCTGATGGTTCAGTAAAGCATACAGGTGACAACCTTACAGGCGAAGGCGATGGAGATGATGAAAACATCCACATCGACCTTTCAAAAATCGATTCGAATGCTTATGAAATTTGCTTTGTTGTAACAATTCACAAAGCAGAAGAACGTAAGCAGAACTTTGGACAAGTTCATAACTCATTCATTCGTATCTTTAACACAGATACAAAGGAAGAAATTATGAAGTATGAACTCGAAGAAGACTTCAGTATCGAAACAGCAGTTGAATTTGGTCGCTTATATCGCAGAAATGGTCAATGGAAGTTCGAAGCCATTGGTGTTGGCCAAAAACAAGGTCTTGAAGCATTCCTAAGTAAATATAACTAATTAAGAAAAGAGTATGGCTATTAGACTCGAAAAAGGACAAAGAATCAATCTCGAAAAGAGTAATGGTTCTAAGCTGACCAACTTTTGTGTCGGTTGTAACTGGGGAGCCATCACCAAAAAGACTTTCTTTGGATTAAGTTCAAAAGTCGTTGATGTTGACTTAGACTTGAGTTGTCTTTTGTTTGATGCAGAAGGCAATCCCATAGACCACATCTATTCACCACTATACCGTTTTGGAGACAACAATATAGGCTTGCCAAACGGTAAAACAGACTCTGTCGATGGAGCTCTTCATCACACAGGAGATGATTTGACTGGCGACCAAGATGGGGATGATGGTCTCGATAATGAGATTATCACTGTTGATCTTTCTCGTGTGCACAGCAAGGTAAACCAGATTGTTTTCTTTCTGAATATCTACAACAACGAGGATTTCCAAGGTGATTTCTCAGAAATACCCTATGCCTCAATAAGAATGTATGAAGGTACACCTACTAAGGTAAAAGAAGTTTTTGCTTCGTACGACGTTGCCACAAAGACCAACTGCGTTGGTATGAGAGGACTTATCATGGGTAAACTCTATAGACGCAATGGAGACTGGAAATTTGCTGCAATTGGTGACGCATACCCCGATAAGTCAATTATAAATACAATAGCACGTGTCATGAAGGATTATTCTAAATAAATATAGAAATGGCTATTAAACTCGAAAAAGGACAAAGAATTAATCTTGAAAAAAACAATGGTTCTAAGCTTACCAATATTTGCGTTGGCGTTAATTGGGGTGCCATTGAAAAGAAAGGATGGTTCGGTACAAAGACTACAGAAGCTGTAGATCTTGATGCAAGCTGCGCAGAATTTGATGCAGCAAATAACATAGTTGATAAAATATGGTTCCGTCATCTTCATTCAAATGATACGGCTATTAACCATAGCGGTGATGATTTGACTGGTGATACAGATGGTGACGATGGACTTGACAACGAGGTCATTACAGTTGACTTGACCAAATTGGATCCTAAAGTGGAGAAAATTGCATTTGTGCTGAATAGCTTTAGAGGACAAGACTTCAAAACTATTCCCTTTGCTTCTATTCGTATTTACGAAGGAACTCCATCAAAGGTAAAAGAAGTTTTTGCCACTTATGACATCGCTAATGATGCGACATTTGCTGGGAGTGTATCCATGATTATGGGGGTCTTCTACAAGCGTAATGGTGAATGGAAATTCAATGCCATCGGTGAGCCTACAAGTGATAGAGACTTCGAGCAAACATTAGAAACCGTAAAACAAAGATATTTATGAGAAGATTACCGGTATATCTTTTATTAGACTGCTCTGGTTCTATGTACGGTGAACCTATAGAAGCAGTTAAGAATGGCGTGCAGGTGTTGGTATCAACACTTCGTCAAGACCCTTATGCTTTGGAAACAGCCTACTTGAGCATCATAACTTTCGATAGTAGCGCAAAGCAGGTTACTCCGCTTACAGAGCTGTCAGCTTTCCAGCAGCCTAATATAGAAGCCAATGGCTGCACAGCTTTAGGTGAAGCCTTAGGCTTGCTCGCAACTAAGGTTGAAGAGGAAGTGACAAAAACTACTGCAGAGCAGAAGGGTGACTGGAAACCCTTGGTATTCATCATGACGGATGGTGTTCCGACTGATGACTTAAACAAAGGTCTTTCAGAGTTTAAAAAGCGCAAATTCGGTATGGTTGTAGCTTGTGCTGCTGGCCAAGGTGCTGATACGAGCGTTTTGAAACAAATCACAGAGTGTGTTGTTCAGCTGGACACCGCTGATAGTGCCACTATCAAATCATTCTTCAAATGGGTATCTGCATCTGTAAGTGCAGGTAGTATGAAGGTTGAAGATACGGGTACAGATGTTGGTACCATGAGCGAACTTCCTCCTCCTCCTCCTGAAGTTAATATCGTTGTATAAGATAAAGCTGATATTTTGTTTAGAACAATGGCTTTAAAAATAGAGCAATAGTTCTTACCGATAGCATAAAAGCTCATTTAAAACTAATACTTGCTTATGTAGGTTTGCGATAAACGAACCTACATAAGCTTTGAAAAAGAACAAATATGAGACGTCTGCCTGTTTATATCTTAATAGACACTTCCACCTCAATGAGAGGTGAGCCTATAGAAGCTGTGAAGAACGGCATTCAGTCATTATTGGATTCGTTGTGTAAAGATCCTTATGCATTAGAAACCGTATGTTTGAGTATCATTACGTATAATGCTCATGCAGAACAATTATTACCTCTAACAGAGGTGTACAAAATTAGATTGCCTGAATTGGTCGCCAAAGGTCGGTCGGCATTAGGCGAGGCCTTAGAATTACTCGCCAATAGAGTGGATGTAGAAGTTCACAAAAACACTCCTGAAGCCAAAGGTGACTGGAAACCGTTATTATTCCTCTTATCGGATGGTGGTTATTCTGGTCCTATTGCAAAACCAATAGCTGAGTTTAAGAAACGAAAGTTTGGTGTGGTTGTAGCATGTGCAGCAGGAATTAAATCGCATATTGACGTTCTGCGCAAGATAACCGATAATGTTATCCAAATATCAAGCACAGATACGACTAGTATAAAATCATATTTCAAATGGATTTCAAGCTCCATTAGTACAACCAGTACTAAAATAGAAGTTGCCGGAACAGAGGAAAGTACAATAAGTGATTTTCCCCCTCTTCCAGATGGAATAATGATTCTCCATTCAACAGACAACAATAAAGACATTAAATAATATGGCACGTAGATTACCTGTATATCTTTTAATAGATACTTCTGGCTCAATGAAGGGAGAACCTATTGAGTCTGTAAAAGTAGGAATTGAAGCTATGCTTAGCACATTGCGTAATGATCCTTATGCATTGGAAACGGTTAACATCAGTATTATTACATATGATAGAGAGGTTAACCAGTTGCTTCCTTTAACTCCAATAGACGAGCTTCAAATGCCCGAAATCACAACCCCTGATAGTGGTCCTACACATATGGGAGCAGCTTTAGAGATGCTTCTTGAGAAAGTTGACCACGAGGTAAATAAGGGGACAAAAGAACAAAAAGGTGATTGGATGCCTTTGCTCTTTCTTATGACTGACGGAAAGCCGTCAGACAATCAGGCTTTTAATAATGTGGTACCCAAGGTCAAAGGGAGTCGGTTTGCTACAATCGTTTGTTGTGCTGCTGGTCCCAAGGCCAAAACAGATGAATTACGCCAACTGACAGATAAGGTCTATCAAATAGATACTCTTGATAGTTCTACCCTCATGAAATTTTTCAAATGGGTAAGCGGGATTATTGGTGAAGGTAATAAATCCATGGGAGCTACCGATGAATTAGTCCTTCCACCTCCTCCAGAAGAAGTAAATGTCGTTATTTAATCGTTTATTATGGACTGCAAACTGATAGGCAACGTATACCAATCGTTAGAGGTTACATTGAATCCCAATGAAGTGTTTTATGCTGAGCGGGGTTCTATGATATACATGGATAGTGGCATAGAACAGGATGTTCAGATGAGTGGTTCTGGACTGATGGGGGTATTAAGCAGTAAGCTATCTGGTGAATCATTATTCATCATCAAATTTACAAACATATCAAATGCTCCCAAAAAATTGACTTTATCTGGTCATTCAGGTAGTTTGAAACACATAAAAATTTCTATAGGGCAAACACTTGTCTTAAGACGTGGAGATTATGTTGGTTCCAACAACAAAGTCAATGTAGATATAAACTTTTCAATCAATAAGTTCTTAACAGGTTCGGGGTTCGTCTTCCAAAAAATCACAGGCGATTCCACCGTATTCTTTGATTGCGTAGACTCTCTAATTACACGCGATTTAATGCCTAGTGAGGAAATTATTGTTGATGAGAATCATATTAAAGCACTTCTTGGTATAGATGATTCAAGAATTTCTATTCAAAGAAATACGAATATTCTCAAGAATCTTGTATCAGGAGAAGGATGGCTGATGACACGTATTACAGGTCCTGGAAAAGTATTTCTCAGTAGTGTACCATCTTACAATCCCAAACAACAATCAATGTAAAACTGTATATAACAATTAATTAGGGTGCCCAGTTCTACGTTCTCGTTTGTAATATTGATTTAACAACTTAAGATGTTGATTATAAACTAGAACAATGTTGAATTTAGGTGCATTTTTAACACACAAAAAAGTGTAGCTAATTCATTAGGTCAACATATCTTAAAGAGACATGATTATCAGTGCTTTGAAACTTGTATCATATCTATTTTGATCTAAAAACTGGAACATCTAACTGGACACCCTAACAATTAATATTCATTCGATATGAGAAGATTACCAATCTATTTCCTCGTGGATGTATCAGAGTCCATGGTAGGTGAGCCTATTGAAGAGGTTCAGAATGGTATGCGCACAATCATTCAAGAGCTGCGCGTCGATCCATATGCACTTGAAACTGCGTTTGTTTCGGTTATCGCCTTTGCTGGAAAGGCAACAAGCTTATCGCCTTTGACCGAGCTATATAAGTTTTATCCTCCTACATTTCCTGTAGGTGGTGGAACTTCACTTGGTACAGCTATGAATTATCTCATGGATGATTTAGATAAGTCAATTCAAAAGACAACGTTGGAAATGAAAGGTGATTGGAAGCCAATTATCTTTCTTTTCACAGATGGCAATCCTACTGATGAATACATGGATGCTTTCAATCGTTGGAATGCTAAGTATAGAAAATCATGCAATTTAATAGCAATTTCTATTGGTGATAATGTCAACACTCAAATGCTTGGCCAAATTACCGACAATGTACTTCGTCTTAAGGATACCGATGCAGAATCATTTAATCAATTTTTCAAATGGGTTACAGCTTCTATCAAAGCTACAAGCGTTTCTGTTACTGACTATTCTAATGATGATGTACAGCTTGCAACTACCAATGGCATAAACTTAGAAAAGGTAGACACCAAAAAGGTTTGTAAGATTGATGAGAACTTCGTTGTTCTTCTAGGTAAGTGCCAAACGACTAAACAGAACTACCTTGTCAAGTATGCGAAGCGTATGAGCAAAGTAGAAATGGAAGGCTTAGGTGATGTTGATACTCGTTTCTTTAAGCTGGTAGGTGCTTATTCTATTGACGGAGAAACCTACAAGAAGCTATCTGCCGATGGTGAAACAAACAGAAGCATTAATACAACAGAAATGCGAGGAGTGCCTACTTGCCCATGTTGTGGTAATCAGTTGGGGGTTGTTGTATGTGAATGTGGTAATATATTCTGCGTTGGCGAAGATATGCATAGTAGTTGTCCTTGGTGTGGTCTTGAAGGTACACTTGGTTCAACTGGCGAAGGCGGCGTAGATGTTAATCGTGGAAGAGGTTAAAATTATGAGTTTAGTTTCTAATCTACTAGACAAGTTCGGAATCAAAGCTTCTCTTGCTCAAGCTGATGATTTCGAGAAGTGGCTCATTAATGCTGCTTGGTCTAAATACAATGAAGATAAGATGAATAATAGAATAGTAGTAGAAAATAAAGTAAAGGCTTTGTCGGGACTTCGTTTCAGCAATGGTACGGTGCGTAAAGATTACTTATCACAAATAGAGTTGCCTACAGATTTGGTCATGGATGCTTGGTTCGAAGGACTTCCAGCCGGTTTAGATTGGACTCTTGAAGAATATCCCGCACATGAGGAAAATATTAATCCCATAGATGAAAATCAGAAAGAAACATCTGTCCAAGTAAACGCTGATAATCAAGCTGAAACCGAAATCGCAGAGTTTCATCAGCCTGAGAAGCTTATTTTGAAGGTATTTGGTAAACCTACGCAACCTGGCGATTATATAGTAAATCTTGTGTATCGGCACAATGGTTGGATGGATGGTGATGAATGCACTACAATCGGTCTTCCAATAGCGTTTAATCCAGATCCTCGTTCCTTGTGGAAAACCATTCCTACTCCCACATCTATTCCTTTTTACAAGCCTGATTACGAAGTCGATTATGTGAAAGTTTCTAAAACAAATGAAACAGGTCCAAGAAAAGATATTGTAGCTGCTAGTCAACGTGGACGTTCGCACGCTCAAGAAGGTAAAGCTCGAGACGATCATTTCAAGCTCTTCCATTGTGACACATCAGATTGGTATATTATTGCTGTAGCTGATGGAGCTGGCTCTGCGAAATTCTCTAGACAAGGCTCAAAAATAGCTTGCGATACGGTAGTAGATTTTTGTCGTGAAAAGCTACAAAACAGTGAATCTTTTGAGCAAAAAATACGGGCATATCATAATGCAGAGAATGAAGAGACTGCAAGAAAAATCGTTTCTGATGATGTTTATGGAATCGTTGGTAATGCCGCATTTAAAGCTCATAAGGAAATCAACGAAGTTGCAAAAATTACAGCAAAAGAAGTTGAAGGTACAAGAACTAAGGATTTTGCTACAACCTTGCTTCTCGCTATCTGTAAAAAATTTGATTTTGGTTGGTTTATTGCTTCTTATTGGGTCGGAGATGGAGCTATGTGCCTTTTTAATACAGAAAAACAAAGTCACAAGATATTAGGTATTCCTGATGAAGGTGAATACTCTGGTCAAACAAGATTCCTTACTATGCCTGAAATCTTCAAAGACGGAAAAGCAATAATGGATAGATTGCGTTTTTCTATAGAAGATGACTTCACCTCATTAATGTTGATGACTGATGGAGTCTCAGACCCCATGTTTGAAACAGAGAATAATCTAAACTCATATGATAAGTGGGTCGACTTTTGGAATAAAATCAAAAATGGTTTTCCAGAGGATGAAATTCCCGGAGTTGACTTATCCGACGACAATGAGGAATCAAAGTATCAGCTTCTGCACTGGCTTGATTTTTGGTCTGCAGGAAATCATGATGATAGAACTATCGCAATACTTTACTAATTATGGCAAATATCATAAAAGTAACAGCTACAGACGGTACACCACTTGAATTTTACGATGAAGTGAAATCAAGTGGTGGCATGAAAGATTGCTATTTTAGTACCGACAAAAAGTACGTATGTCTTGTGTTTCGTGAAGCGAAGCACAACAATCCAGCAAACCGCGATCGTCTTGAAACAATTTGTGGACTTTATAAGAAAAGAATCTTTGAAGAAGCAGGTGGCGAATATTGGAAACAGTTATTCGTTTGGCCAGAACATGTATTCATTTGGAATAACAAAATTGGAATAACTTCAGCGTTCTACGATTCCAAATTTTTCTTTCCATCAGGTAGATTTCAAGGAAAAGAGAAAGAAGGTAAATGGTTTGCTTCTGCAAAATTACGTAATAAGTTTATTGAACCAGAGCATAAGGGAACTTTTCTTACCAATATTCACATGTGCTTGAAAATAGCGCGTGCTGTTCGTCGTATGCATGCTGCAGGTCTTGCGCATTCAGACCTTTCTTATAAGAACGTACTTGTTGATCCTAGTACTGGCTCTGCTTGTGTAATCGACTGTGATGGTTTGGTTGTTCCTGGTAAATATCCACCAGATGTAGTTGGAACACCAGACTTTATCGCTCCTGAAGTTCTTGAGACGAAATCACTTAAATTAGATGATCCGAATAAAAAACTTCCATGTATTCAGACCGATAGGCATGCTCTTGCGGTTTTGATTTATATGTATTTATTATACCGGCATCCACTGCGCGGAGGAAAAGTTAATGATTTGGACGCTGCTAAAGACGAAGAATTGTCTATGGGTAAAATGGCTTTATTTATTGAACATCCCACAGATAAAAGTAACAGGCCCAAGGTCCAAAATTTGGCACCAAGCGAACTTCCACAAGGTGATATTACTAAAATGCCATACACAATATGTGGTCCATATTTGAAGGCTTTGTTTGATAGAGCCTTTATTGATGGTTTGCATAATCCTTCTTTACGTCCTTCTGCGGCTGAGTGGGAACAAGCATTGGTTAAAACAACAGATTTGATTCAACCATGCCAAAATTCCAATTGTGAAGCCCATTGGTTCGTATTTGATAATTCCACAAAACCAAAATGTCCATTCTGCGGTAAAGAATATCATGGGCAATTGCCTGTCCTCAATCTGTATTATTCTCCAAAGCCCGGGACGTTCCGCCCTGAAAATTACCGTTTGATGGTATACGACAAGCAAACCCTGTATATGTGGCATGTAAATCGTTTCATCGAACCCAACGAAAAATTGAGCGTAGATGATAAGAAACCAGTTGGTGATTTCCACTTCTTTAATGAAAAATGGATTCTTATCAATCGCCGTCTGCCAGAATTATGGGACAAGGATTTGGACAAAAAAATCGAGATTGGTCAGTATGTTGAACTTACTGAAGGAAAGAAGATTCTTCTCGGTAAAAATGATGGTGATCGTCTGATAATTGTTCAATTGGTAAATAACTAGGATGTTGTAAGTCGAAAACCTGCAAACGATTGTTTTACGTCAAGACAAGTTAGCCTTATGATAAAAGATCAATGCAATAATTGTAGAAAGAATGGAGCTTCTTGCTCACAAAACATAATATTTGATGGTACTACTTGCGATCAATATGTGAAAAAGTTGGATTTATCTAAGCAACAAGATAATAGTATTCATTCTCCCTCAGATATTAAAATAGAAGTTGATAATACCCAAACAACGAATGAACAATGCAATGCTGTTCAAGAACAATCATCGTTTTTCTCGTCTTTGTTCTCGTTTAAGGGAAGAATCCGCCGTACTAGATACTGGATGACAAATATTTGTGTTAGTCTTTTGTTTATTCCATCAAATATGGAAGGTGATACTATGTCTGAAGGTGTAGCTATTTTCACCTTGCTGATTTTAATTCCTTCAATATGGATTATGTTGGCTACTTGTGTAAAACGCCTACATGACCTTGGGAAAAGCGGATGGATGGCTTTGCTATCATTGATACCAATCGTAAACTTTATCATAGGTATCTACATGGCATTTTTCAAAGGTGAAGAATGCGATAATCAGTATGGCCCTGATCCTTATTAATTACAATAGTCTGCTATGATATATATAATTAGAAATAACCAGCAGTTTGGACCATATGATGAGCCAACTCTTCTTTCGTATGTAAATAGCGGACATGTCTTATTGAGTGATAAGGCAAGAGAAGCTACGAGCAATGAAGAGAATACAGTCAAGTGTTTGCTGAAAAAAGCTGGTTACAAGCCCAAGGTTCAACACGGAGGAGACCTTGTTAGCCAACTTCGTAAGATTGGGTCTGAATTGATTATTCCGAAGTCAACGTTTATCAATAAGCAATGGCTCTCTGATAAACGACTTTTGATGCTGGCCTTGATAGGACTGTTCCCGTCAATCCTCATGTTCTTACCAATTGGAGGATTCTTGTTGTTTTATCTTATTGCCTTGTATTTCTCTACTATTTGGGGAGTATTTTTCTATTACTTCTTCAAGACATCTCAAGTATCTGTGAAGACAACAATATCAGTTTTCTTCCTTACACAGATCCTTGTTTTTATGCTTTGGGACGTATTAGGACTTGTGAGCCTTAATCCTATGTACCATTTAGTGAATACAGTTTTTCCTATTAATATGGTGGGCTATGTACTCGGAGTTGGACTTACAGAAGAGTTAGGCAAATTACTACCTCTTATATTTATCTGTAAAAGGGCTAAAGAACCACTAGTACCTCAAACATTGGTCTATTATGGATTAATGTCAGGCATTGCTTTTGGCGTATATGAAGGTGTGCAGTATCAAATGACATTGAATGCTCAGTTAGAATATTCAGCTTCATTCTTCATGAATATAGCAAGACTAACCAGTCTTCCTTTCCTTCATGCAATTTGGTGCGGTATTGCAGGGTATTTTATTTCATTTGCTCACCTGTATCCAAAATATAGAGTTTCGCTTTACTTTTTAGCGATTGCTGTACCCGTCATACTTCATGGTTTATACGATACATTTTGTAGTTCGTCAATAGGTATGTTTATAGCTGTTCCTATTATGGTTGGAGGTGTGATTCTCCTAATGACGTATTTAAAACAAGGTGTGAATTATCAATCAAAACTTAGAAATTGAAATGGGTAAATGTAAATATTGCGGTCAAGATGCCGGTTTCTTTCGTAGCAAACATGACGAGTGCGAAAAGAAGCATCGCCAAGGATTGGCTGCTATCAAACAAATCATAAGTAGTTGTTTTGTTCTCAAAGAAGATTTTTATTTGAAAGATCGAGAGATAAAGCAAATAGCTCAGACCTCTTTTATCGATAGCGCTACATTAAATCACGAAATGTGTTCTGCTTTTGACGAAGCCATTGAAGGCTATCTTAATGATGGAGTGATAAATTCAGAAGAGGAAAAAATTGTAGCTCGATTTATTCAATACTCAGGACTATCTCAAACGACATTAAATGCGAATAAGTCTCTCGAAAAAGTCTTGCAATCGAAAGTCTTACAGGATATACTTGCAGGAAATGTTCCAGCTCCAAGAATCACTATCGCAGGTGATTTTCCTTTTTTGCTAAGCAAAACAGAGCATTTAGTATGGCTGTTCCGCAATATAACGCTTCACCAGCAAAAAGTTCAGCGAGAATATGTTGGACGAAGTCGTGGTGTAAGCGTCCGTGTCATGAAGGGAGTCTATTACCGCACTGGTGGCTTTAAAGGCCACCCCGTAGAAACAACTGTTATGCAAAGAGTTGGTACAGGAAGTGTCTGCTTCACGGATAAGCATATATACTTTGCTTCACCTGAAAAGAGCCTCAAGATTCCATACTCTAAGATATTGAGTGTAGAATCTTATTCTAATGGTATCGGGTTACAGAAAGATGGCGCTAACGATAAACCGATATTTCTGGAAGGAATAAATAGTTGGTTCGCATATAATGTGATTGCAAACTATAAAGAATAGAAGATATTGACATGAAGAAGGAAGAAAAGATTGCTATATGTCGCATCTTTACAGATTTAATAAAGGCTGATGGCATTATTGACTCTGGCGAAATGAGGCAATATGCAATGCTTAGAGATCGCTATGGCCTTTGCAAGGAGGAGGAAATTGCGGCTGCGAATATTACTTTTGCGGACGCTGTAAATACATTATCAGATTCTGAAAAAGGACTGCGAATGGATTTCTTTGGTGATTGTGCTGATATGACAATCAGTGATGGATTCTGCGCACGCTCTGAAGCCTTGTTTCTGATTGCTCTACGGAATAAGTTGCTTAATGAGGATGACGACGTTCAGATTCTTTCTATACCCAAACCATTATTCAATATTACAGCAGCTTCTGTACTATACGTTGAATCTCGTGAAGAAGTTGCAATCAATGATATTATCCGAAAAGAGCATCGTACGTTATTTAAAGAGTGCCAACTTGCAGGATTCAACTTCATTTATATCCCAAAGGTCATTGAACACTACAAAAACACAGATCGCAAATTAACAAACCAGATTATAAGCTTTTTGGGTCCTTCATTCTCCGAGGAAAGCGTCAACACTGTAATTAATGGCTTGCTGTCTATGACTACCAGTAGTTTCTGCAAGGATATACTTTGCAATAAACTCGGGATTTCAGCATTAAGGGAAACTAGTCCTTCTCTCTTGATTAAGATAGGAGAAAGTTATGTAGGTGATAACATTTTTGCCAATTATTTTAGAATGGAAGTTGGCACTAATATAGTAGCAGCAGCCCAAAAGTTGATAGACACATTTATGTCGTTAATTAACGCTGATATAATCCCTGTTTCAACTGCCGAAGAAAAGAAAAAACAATTCTTATACTATGGCTTCTATAAGCAATTATTAGATATTTTTTTAATACGAAAAAGCATTAGAAGCCGTTTGGTTATACAGCCATATACAGAAGAAATTTACTTCCCTGATATTGATAAAAAACTAGAGAAGTTACACCGCAGAGAAAAAGCCCTATATGTACTTCTGCTAATAGTTACGCAGGAGGGTGGCGTTAATTTCTTAGCTCCAAAGACTGCTAAACAGTTATCTGCACATAAAAAGAAGATGAAACGTTTACAAGACCGTTATCAAATGGTTTATGAGCTATTTGGAGGAGAGAAAGGTAAAGCTCCAGACTTAAGTCAGGCTGAAATACGACGTCCCATGATGAGTTGTTTGAAAAAGAGCTTGTCTCATTTAGATGGTGCTTTGTATAATGCGGCTGATTATATGTTATCTAAGGATGACTATGGTAACATACGTATTGGGCTAGAAACTGAAATACAATACATCCATAATGGTATTGAGGGAGTTGTTCGACTAGACGAATCTGAGATTTACAACAAGGTTTTAGGGCTAAAATAGTTAGTTGCAATGTTGCAATGCTGAGGTCTGTGTACAATACACCTAATGTTGAAACGTTACAGAAATGACAATGGTTGCAAGCTTCATACTTATCTTTGCATCAGAAATCAAAAACATTAAGCATATGAAGAAGTATTTAGCAACATTCTTATTGGTATTGTTTTGTGCTATTTCTGCATCAGCACAATCATACTATGGTAGCAGTACTCCTAGCTATCAAGCTACGAAGCAAAATGCCACTATCACTTTTCAGAACAAGTCAGATTATAACATGACTTTGAAAGTGATTAAGTTCTATGGAGGTTTGTACACAACAGTTGTACTCTCTCCTCATTCAAGTCGCACCGTTTCTTTTGGAAACACTAGCACGTACAAACTAAAAATTAAAGCAGTACATCATGGTCGAGCATCCTACCACGATGGTGGCAATTTCTCTGTCACTTGTACGGAACAAGAATGGACAGAAGGAACAATGTCTTTTTCCTTGTCTACTTACGGAAATGGACTTGGTCCAAGCATCTCTGCCAAAGAGTTTGAAAGCAACAAATAATATAAACCTTTTAATTCGAATAGTATGAATACGAACTATGATATTACTCCCGGCCTTATAAAGAAAGTTTTGTTGGGTATTCTAGCTGTTGCACTTATCGTAATTAGCATGGCCTTTATTCGTCCTTGGTATAATGTTTGGTCTCAAGAAATGGAGGGAAAAGCAGAATTTGCGAAAGCCGAGCAGAATCGTAAGATTAAAATTGAAGAAGCGCGAGCTAATCTTGAAGCTGAAAAGCTCAATGCACAAGCTGAAATCGAAAGAGCCAAAGGTGCAGCAGAAGCAATCCGTATAGAAAATGGCAGTATAACTCCTACTTACATACAATATCTTTGGGTACGTCAACAGTCTGATTTAAGTGATAAGACAGTAATTTATGTACCTACGGAAACAAATTTGCCCATTCTTGAGTCTACGAGAATGAATAAGGTAACCAACAATACACAACCTCAAAAGTAAGCTTTATAATGGAATACGAGGAATCTAAATTAAATATATATAAAGAAGTAATGTTATGGAACAGAAACATCATTATGTCGGTTTGACTGATAAACAAGTTCAGGAAAACCGTAGTAAGTATGGCGTTAATATTCTAACGCCGCCGGAAAAGGATCCATTGTGGAAACAATTCCTTGAAAAGTTTGAAGACCCCCTCATCATTATTCTAATGATTGCTGGTGTCCTTTCTATCGGAATCTCTTGTTATGAGTATTTCGGTTTGAATGAGGATTGGGCCGTCTTCTTTGAGCCAATAGGTATCTTTGTTGCAATCTTGTTGGCTACAGGTTTGGCTTTCTATTTTGAGTTGAAGGCCAACAAGGCTTTCAATTTGCTTAACCAAGTGAACGACGATGAACCAGTAAAGGTAATTCGTAATAGCAATGTTGTAGAGGTTCCTAAAAAAGACATTGTTGTTGGCGATATTGTGATTCTTGGTACCGGTGATGAAGTTCCCGCCGATGGTCAACTTTTGGAAGCAGTAACACTTCACATGGACGAATCTACACTAACAGGTGAACCTGTATGCGGAAAAACAATCGTCGAAAGTGACTTTGACAAAGAAGCTACTTATCCATCTAACTGGGTCCTTCGTGGCACCAAAGTAATGGAAGGTCACGGTGTATTCGAAGTGAAGAAAGTTGGTGATGCCACCGAGAATGGTAAGGTTTTTGAAGAAGCTCAGATAGATGACTCTGTTAAGACTCCTCTGAACGAACAGCTTGATGGTTTAAGTGAGTTGATCACAAACCTTAGCTATGGTTTTGCTGCGCTCATCATTGTAGGACGCCTTGCTCACTTCTTTGATTGGCATTGGATGGCTTGCTGTTTGATTATTCCTACTGCTATCTTCTTCTATCTTGTTATCAAGAAGTTTGAGGATTGGTCTCGAATCGCTTGCATTTCTACAATCATTGCATTTACTGCTATTTTTATTGGTAGTGTATTAGGTTTGCACGAATATCTGCTTCCAAACGCAGAAATATCTGGCTTGTTAGCTCATACGCTTAACACGTTGATGATTGCTGTAACGCTGATTGTTGTTGCAGTTCCTGAAGGTTTGCCTATGGCTGTAACCTTGAGCTTAGCATACTCAATGCGTAGCATGTTGAAGACAAATAATCTTGTTCGTAAAATGCACGCCTGCGAAACTATGGGTGCAACCACAGTTATTTGCACGGATAAAACAGGTACGCTCACTCAAAATAAGATGCAGGTTTATGAATCTAAGTTCTATGACTTAGATGACCAGAAACTATCAAATAACGAAATGAGTTCGCTCATTTCTGAAGGTATTGCTGTCAACTCTACGGCTTCACTCGACCTCTCAGGTAGTACGCCATCTGCTATCGGTAACCCTACAGAAGGCGCGCTGTTGTTGTGGCTTCATAACCAGGGTGTAGATTATCGTGCTTTAAAAGAGAGCGCGGAACGTTTGGACGAAGTTCCGTTCTCTACTGAACGTAAGTATATGGCTACTATCGTCAAATCTTCAATTAATGGCAAACGCATTCTTTATGTAAAGGGTGCTCCTGAAATTGTATTTGGCATGTGTAAAACTGCTTGTGGAAATACTACCAAAGCAGAAGTAGACAATCAACTATATGCTTATCAGCAGAAAGCAATGCGTACTCTCGGCTTTGCTTATCAAGTTCTTGAGGATGGTGATAAGTCAACAGAAGACGGAAAGGTTGTTGCAGAAAAACTAACCTTCCTGGGTATTGTTGCTATTTCTGACCCTGTTCGTGAAGATGTTCCCCCTGCTGTAGCTGAATGTATGAAGGCTGGTATTTCAGTGAAGATCGTAACAGGTGATACTCCGGGAACCGCTAAGGAAATCGGTCGTCAAATCGGTCTTTGGAAAGAGGGCGATGGAGAACGTAATATCATAACTGGACCTGATTTTGCTGCGCTTAGCGATGAGCAACTTAAAGATCGAGTGATGGATTTGAAAATTATTGCCCGTGCTCGTCCGATGGATAAAAAGCGTTTGGTAGAAGCACTTCAGGCAAAGAACCAAGTTGTTGCTGTTACAGGTGATGGTACAAATGACGCTCCTGCTTTGAATGCAGCTCATGTTGGTCTTTCTATGGGTGACGGAACTTCTGTTGCGAAGGAAGCTTCAGACATCACAATTATCGACAACTCATTCTCTTCAATTGGCCGTGCTGTGATGTGGGGACGTTCTCTTTATCAGAACATTCAGCGTTTCTTGCTCTTCCAATTGACAGTAAATGTATCCGCATGTTTCATCGTACTTGTTGGCGCATTTGTTGGTACAGAATCTCCGCTTACCGTAACCCAGATGTTGTGGGTCAATTTGATTATGGATACATTTGGAGCAATGGCATTGGCTTCTTTGCCTCCTTCTCCTTCTGTAATGCAAGATAAGCCTCGTGATCGAAACGCATTCATTTTGAATAAAGCGATGTATGCTAATGTACTTGGCGTAGGTATCGCATTCTTCTTGATGCTGCTTGGTCTGTTATTGATTTTCCAGCATGCAGATGTTACCTGCATGAAGGACTTCTTGAATCTGCAGTTGGGTGCTGCCAATGAAGTGACAGTATATGAGCAAACCTTGTTGTTCTCTATCTTTGTATGGACTCATTTCTGGTACATGTTCAATGCACGTGCTTTTGAAACAGGTAAGAGTATCTTTAGGGTAAAGATGAGTAAGGGATTCTGGATTATCACTGGAGTAATCTTCGGCGGACAAATCTTAATTGTCGAGTTCTTGGCTCCGTTCTTTAATGTAACTTCAATGTTCAATCATCCTACTGGTATTGAAGACTGGTTCATCATTGTAGGCCTTTCTTCAATAGTGCTTTGGATTCGTGAAATCTCATGCTTGTTCTCTAAGAAATAAGTTAATATCAATCGAGGGCGAGGCATTACGTCTCGCCCTTTTTACTTTATATAAATGGATATTCTGTATTACTCATTGGGATTAATCTCATGCGTTAGACTAATATTCTTTAATCTAAAAGTAATTGGTGATAAACTGATTGAACCACATCGCAAGTGGCCTTATACAAAATCCCAGAAGTGTAGTCCTCCTCTTGGAACTAGTAATGGTATTGGTTTTACTCTATAAAATGGTGGTGGAAGATACGATGCTAACACCAATTCCACAGCATGGTATTTATTCTTTTGCTTCTTTATACCTATTTTGCCATTAGGCTGCTATAGAGCGTCTGAGGTGGGAAGGCGTGGCAGAAGTACGCAATACCGGATTTTCGGACATGAAAAATGGAGATTTTGGGAAGTCCTTTCCATTTATCTTGCTTCACATTCATGGATTGGAGGAATTATCTTTATTATAGCCATTATTTGTGAGTTCATTTAATTGACTTATTTATCGTCCCAATATTATTTTCTTCATACATATAATTATAGTGAAGATTAATATCACCACCAATTATTCATTATCTTGTCATTACTGTAAATATAGATATAAGGATGGAACAGAATAAAGAACAAAATAGTACTCGTACGCTGGTTGCTGCAAATGATTCCGATATGTATGATGTCATATTTTTAAACGACGATTTTACATCAATGGAATTTGTCGTTGAGGTATTAAAAAAGGTCTTCTTTCATAATCCAACAGTGGCAACTACCATAATGCTAAACGTACACAAGAAAGGTTCATGTATTGTCGGAACATATACACTTGATACTGCGCAGTCTAAACAACAAAAAGCCATAACTATGGCGCAACAAGCAGGCTTTCCATTAAGAATTAAGATACAACCTCATAAGGAGAAATCATGATATATCTCGAAAACGAATCATATTATCTAGGAAAGGCTTTACATCAAGCTCAAAAGTTGGCAATTATAGAGCGACATGAGTTCCTTACTCCAGACCATCTTTTGTGGGCTATAGCTGAGCAAGAGCCCTTCAAACGTGCTTGTCCAGGATATGAAATCCAAGACGAGCTCATACATCATATCAATAAATATGAGGAGCAAGTTCCTGAAGATGTAGAGTTTGAAGGCTCTACGCCTTCTGTTCAATTTGTGCGCCTTATCAATATAGCTCAAGGTGTTGTCGAAAACTCTTCTGCAGCAGAAATGGATGTACCACACATCATTCAGGCTATGATGTTAATGACCGGTTCATTCCCGGCATCAATAATAGAGCGTGTAAGCGAAGGTAATGAAGTCGATTTCATGACTCGTATTGTCAATGAGTATGAAACCCCTACCATGCCATCAAACAGTAAGCAGAAAGTTACTCATCGCTCTACTTCATCTGGAGACTGGACACAATTCGTAACCTGCTTAAATGATCAGGTTGATAATTGTAACCCTCTGATTGGTCGTAAAGCTGAACTACAACGAACGATTCAGATTTTGAGTCGCAAAGAAAAGAATAATCCTCTGCATGTAGGAGAACCTGGTGTCGGCAAAACTGCAATTGCCTATGGACTTGCTTCGCTTATAGAGAAATGCGATGTTCCTGAATGTATTGCCGGAAGCAAAATCTTTTCTCTCGATTTAGGCGCTTTGATTGCAGGAACTACATACCGTGGAGATTTTGAGAAAAGGTTAAAGACGGTGTTGGAAGGTGCAGTTGCCTCAGGGCCATCAATCTTGTATATTGATGAAATTCACAACATCATTGGAGCTGGAAAAATCGATAAAGGTTCTTTGGATGCAGGTAATATTTTAAAGCCTTATCTCGAAGGTGGAGAATTGCGTTTTATGGGAGCAACAACCTATGAAGAATACAACCAAAACTTCATTCGTGACAAAGCTTTTAGCAGACGCTTTGAACAAGTTGCTATTCCTGAACCATCTATAGATGAATGTACTCAAATATTGGATGGCATCAAAAAGAAATACGAAGAGTATCATCACGTGATTTATACAGACGATGCAATACGTTTTGCTGCTACTGCTTCCGATAAGTATATAATGGGACGCCATTTACCTGATAAAGCAGTGGATCTTCTAGATGAAGCTGGTGCTTGGCGTAAACTTCATCCAACTGAAGATGCTGTTCAAACTGTAGATAAAAAGCTTGTTGCAGAAGTCCTTGCTGATATTTGCAAAGTTGATATTCTTGCAGAAGATGAAGATGATATCAAGAAATTAGTTGACTTAGAAGATCGTATCAAGAAGAATGTCTATGGACAAGATACAGCTGTTACAGAAGTTACAGAAGCTGTACAGATGGCAAGTACGGGGCTCACTGATGACAATAAACCTATGGCAAGTTTGTTGTTTGTTGGCCCTACTGGAGTGGGAAAAACTGAAGTCGCAAAAGTACTTGCAGCAGAACTAGATGTTCCTCTTATTAGATTTGATATGAGTGAGTATGCCGAGAAACATACAGTTGCAAAACTTATTGGTTCGCCAGCTGGTTATGTAGGTTATGATGATGGTGGTTTGCTTACAGATGCTATCCGTAAAACACCGCATTGCGTTTTGCTTCTTGACGAACTTGAAAAAGCACATCAAGACATCTATAACATACTCCTACAAGTAATGGACTACGCTGTTCTAACGGATAATAAGGGTCAAAAAGCTGATTTTCGTCATGTGGTTGTTATCATGACTACAAATGCAGGTGCACAATATGCAAAACAATCCATAGGCTTTACGAAAACAACTACTTCCGCTGGGAATATGATGAAGAGCGTTAAAAGTACATTTAACCCAGAATTTTTGAATAGGTTGACGGCTATCACTGTATTCAATGATATGAGTAAAGAGATGGCTGAGTTGATTCTGAAAAAGAAACTAGCTAAGTTAGAAGCACAATTGTCAAGAAAAAAAATAAGATTGGTCATATCTGATGCTGCTCGTGAATATTTATTAGAAATTAGTTTTTCTTCAACTTATGGGGGCAGAGAGATAGAACGAGTAATTACAAGCAAGGTAAAACCCTTATTAATGAAAGCAATTCTACATGGTAGATTGGCTGATAACATGGTGGCACATATAGAGTATATAGGCTCAGAGCTGCAACTATCTGCCGAATAGGAAACACGTTGTATTTAGCTTGCTATGTAGCAGGATGGTTGTAAATAACAAAAAGAAAACATCTAATTTGATATGAAATATTTTACCCGAGAGAACGAACTTAAATTCTTTCGTAATCCCTCTCCTTTTGATAAGCGCACTCCTAAAAGTATTCTACAGCATGCTATAGGGGCTAATATGTACGTACCAGCTATACTGGAAACGCTATACGATAAATTAGTTAATGACAAGTTTTACAATATTGGAGCTTTGACTTTGTGCCTGGAGGATTCGATTGAAGATAGCATAGTGCCTGCTGCTGAGCAAAACGTTCTGCACATATTGCAGGCTCTTTATCAATATACATCCGGAAATCAAGCACAGAACCTTCCTCTGATATTTATAAGGGTAAGGAATGTAGATCAGTTTAGGCATCTTGCTCAAATGCTAAAAGTTGAGCACCTTTCCGTTTTATGCGGCTTTAGCTTTCCAAAGTTCAATAGTACGAATGCGGATAATTATCTCTCAACACTTCAGAATTTGTCCGTCAAGACAGGGCAAGTGCTCTATGGGATGCCAATCATTGAGGATAAGACTGTGATGTATAAAGAACAACGTTTTACAGAATTGCTAAAGCTCCAGCAAGTGTTGAAGAAGTACGATTCCTATATCTTGAATATTCGTGTAGGGGGAACTGACTTTTCATCTATATTTGGTTTAAGGCGTGACGTGTCAACCACAATTTACGACATAAAACCTGTGGCAGATTGTTTGACTGATATTGTAAACTTCTTTATGCGTGAAGAATGTCAATACGTCTTATCTGGGCCCGTTTGGGAATATTATGCGTGGGAAGAAGATGCCATTGAAATGGTCAATCTGAAGAAGGAGCTTTTGCTGGACATACAAAACGGATTTCAAGGTAAGACCATCATTCACCCTTCACAAATAGAATTGGTGAACAAATCGTATATAGTCAAATACGAAGAATATCAGGATGCTGTAAACATACTGCAGTCCAAAGGAGGTGTTTTCGCCCGTTATACAGGTAATGGAATGAATGAGGTTAATCCTCATAGAAAATGGGCTGAAAAGATAATGGCGAAAGCTGAAATATTTGGAGTTACAAACGCTAACGTTACAATCTAATGTATTCAATAATATCTAATAGATACAACTTATCTGCAAACCAATTGTTTGCAATAGGTAAAAGAGACAACAATGCCAAACGAAACTTTTTGTTTGTCAGTAAAGTGCTCGGTAAACATTTGGCCGTTAAACCAGAAATCGTCCGAGCTACTGGTTACTTATTATCATCTCTTAAATACAAGTTTGACAATGCAGACTATATCAGCTGCATTAAAAACAATACGACACCTTCGTATGATAGCTTAGGCAAAGATAACGATGTTTTGGTAATCGGCTTTTGTGAAACAGCTACAGCTTTAGGTATGTCGGTTGCCATGTCTATCGATGGAGCTACTTATATAGCTACCACCAGAGAACCCGTATGCGGCATTAAGAAGCTTGTTACCTTTGAAGAAGCACATAGTCATGCTTCTACGCACTTCATGTTTAGTAACAACATTCAGTTGTCTCAATTCAAGAAGCTAATTCTGGTGGATGATGAAATCACAACAGGAAATTCGTTATTACATCTCATAGAATCAATGGTGCAGATTGCTGATATTGAGGATGTAACAGTGCTTACTATTTTAGATTGGAGGGATAAGGAGCACCAGCAAAATTTCCAAGCGTTTGCTTCAGCCCATGGAATAGCACTTTCTGTCCACTCGTTAATAAGCGGAAATATCGTAGCTGACGATAATACAATTTATCAGAACACCGCTATAGGTACAGCAGAAGTGTGCTATACAGCCCTAAACATTTGTTCTTTCCCGAAAACCATGATTACAATGCCCGACGGAGAACAGCACGCTTACCTTACAGATTCTGGTCGGTTTGGCATCACGTATCGTCAGATGCAAGAGATAGAAGATCGGGCTTTGACAGCTGCAATTGCTATAGCGGAAAGTCTTGGGGAGGTAAAACACCTGATGGTGCTGGGGCATGGTGAGAATATGTACATTCCCTCACGTGTTGCCGCTAATTTGTCAAAGATGGGTTACGATGTCATGTTCAAGACAACGTCAAGAACGCCAATCTTTTGCGATGGCACTTTATTTAAAGACGGCTTAGCATTCTATGAAAAGGGGGCTAAGTACCATTTCTATAACATACAGGAAGCAGAAAGCTATGATAAGGTAATCATGCTCTGTGAAGACGAGTTTCCCTATAAGCTATGCAATAATATGCTAACATTTAAATTATAAGTCAATGAGAAGTAGTTTTTCCGATACAGATTGCATATATCTTCTGAAAGATCTCACCGGTATCATCAAATTTACATCCTTTACCGATAAAGAAAGGAATATTTCAGAAGGTGTTAGCTACTCCGAAATGATTACCGAAGAGGATCCTATATCAGATGAAATTAATCATATCTTTGCAGATATGCTCAATCACAAAGCCGAAGAATTAGCAAAATATACAGGCGTTGTTGCTGAACAAATCTTCGCTCGCGGGAGAGAGAATACAATAATTGTATCTCTTGCCAGAGCGGGTTCTCCAATCGGTGCTATAATCAAAAGATATATCCGTTTTAAGTATCACGTTAACATCCCACACTATAGTATCTCAATTATTCGAGGTAGAGGTATTGATACCAATGCTTTGAACTTTATTAGAAAAAATCATCCTCAAGGCATTATGACTTTTGTGGATGGATGGACTGGTAAAGGTTCTATTACGTCAGAACTTAAAAAGGCGATTGCTGCGTATAACATGCAAACTGGCGATAATATTTCGTCTGATTTAGCTGTACTTGCAGACCCTGCAAGACTATCGGCTATTGCCGGTACACGAAACGACGTGTGCATACCTAATGCTTGCCTAAACTCTACTATTAGTGGATTAGTGAGCCGTACTATCCTTAATCGAAATTTGATTGGCGAAAACGATTATCATGGAGCTGTAAGATACGACGACCTGTCAAAACAAGATGTTACCAATCAATTCTTGGACACTATAGAAAGTCATTTTTCTGATAACACTTGTAGCCCAGAACCTTTAGGTAAAAGTTGTTTGAATGCAATGATAGAAAAGCTAAGCGTCGACTTCGCTGTGGCTGACATCAACAAGGTTAAGTTCAGCATAGGTGAAAGCTCACGAGCATTGCTTCGTCGAGTGCCCTATTTGGTTCTCGTTAAGAATATAAATAATCCTGATTTATCCTTTGTGTTGCATCTTGCAAAACAAAAGGGGGTAGAGATACACCTTTATGACACAATGGATTATGAATGCATAACATTATTGAAATGACAAAACTCATCTTTATATCAGACCTTGATGGCACAATAGTGTATTCGGGCTATCCTAAAGACCTTTGTGTGGAATATCGAGGAGAGGACGAAATTTCCTACATGACTGCCGAAGCGCATAAACTTTTCACAAATCTTTTGAATAAGCCAGACTTCATATTTATTCCATGTACGCTTCGCTCTTTAGAGCAAACCTCCCGTATCTCCTTCATTAAAAAGGGGAAAGCAGAATGGCTTATTTGCGACAATGGTTTTTCGATTTATCATAACGGAATCCTTGATAAGCACTGGGATAGTGTAATGCAAGCTGAACTTAATCAATATCCTTATGAAGAAATCAGCAAAAAGCTTTTAACATTCATAGATTCTAACAGAAAACTATGTAGACTCAAAGACAATCGCTCAGCCTTCTTTACTCTCATCTTTGATGATTCAGAAAGTGCAAGCTCTCACTTCTCGGAAATAAAAGCTTTAGTTCGAAACGAATATTACAATTTCGAACTACTAGGCCGAAAAATGTACATTGTACCAAATTTTTTAAACAAATCATTAGCGGTAGAATATCTACTCACAAAATTACCACAAGTAAAAATAATTGCAGCTGGCGACAGCTCAGTAGATAAAAGATTTATACAATATGGGGATATAGCACTTATCCCCAAGCATTCCAATATAAATAACAGCTCAGCCATAATTACTGTAAATGAAAAGATCAAGGCTGGTGAAGATATTATTAAAACAATATATAAAGAATACTCAAGGAAACTCTTTTCTGATTAAGTGCAACAAGGTTTATTGTGTTATAAGGCATGTTAAAGAAAAAGCGGAGCGATTTAACTATGCATATAGGCCCACCCCGCTTCATTTATAAATTTTTATTTAGCCTTCGGCAACCGGATTTTCTTGTTTTTCTCCTCCCAGTCATCCACATAGTTGTTCAGCGCTTCAGAGATAACGTCCTTCAAGAGAATGCCCTCCACGAGGGAAATGTATTTCACCTTACGGACCAAATCCGGATCCACGATGAAGGTGGCTCGGATTTCCTGGGGTTTCTTGGCACTTTTGGCTGTTTCGCCTTTCTTGGGGCGACCCACATTCTCCCTGCGTTTGGCTTCCAGTTTGGACTTCATTTGCTCGGTTGCTGCCGTTTCGGTCGCTTCCTGCTTAGAAGATGCTTTTGCAGGTGCTGCCTTCGGACTTTCCTGCTTATCATCTTTAACTGCTGGCTGTTCAACTTGTTCTGCGGCTTGCACAACAGCCTGTTCCTGTACCGGTTCTGATTGATTGGCTTCACCCATGAAGCCATCCATCAATAAGGATAAATTCTTCTTACTCATATTGTTTACTTTATTACTTGTTTACTTGCTGATTTACTTACTATGTTACCAATAACCTTTGTGATTAGTCATATAGTAATATAGTTTACCTATTTTCCTCCCGACTGATTATTTCATCGGTCAGTGTCCGATAGTCCGCTGCACCATTGCTTTTCGGGTCGTATTCAAAGATGGTCTGACCGGATAGCGGCATCTCGGCTATGGCGATATTCTCCCGGATTTTCGTCTGAAAGACCTTCTCTCCGTACCGCTTTTCTACCATGGAAATCACTTCCTTGTTCAATTTCCGGTTGTTGAACCGGGTGAAGAACATCCCACCCAACTCCAGCGTCGGGTTCACCCGGCGCTTCACTTCCCGGACTATATCGTCCAGCATGGTCAAGCCTTTCAAGGGCAAGGCTTCAGCCGTGAGCGGTATATAGAGTTTGTCCGCTGCCACCAGTGCATTGGTTGTCACGATACCGAGTGAGGGCGAGCAGTCCATCAGGATGTAGTCATATTTCTCCTTCTGTTCATCGAGGTAGGATTTGAGGATGCCTTCCCTTGCCATCATGGTAGCCATGTCTATTTCGGCTCTTGCCAGGTCCAGAGATGCCGGAACGAGGTCCAGGTTTTCACGGATGGAAACGATGGGCAGCGGTTGGTCTTTGACCAACGTATCATAGATGCTTGTTTCCGGGTCTTCGTTCTGCGTCAGCGTGAACGTAAGGTTCTGCTGTGCATCCAGGTCAATGAGCAACACACGTCTTCCTTGCAGTGCGAGTGCTGCGCCAATACATGCGGTAGAGGTGGTCTTGCCGACTCCACCTTTCTGATTACCGATGGCTATTGTCAAGTTATTTCCTTTCATCGTCTTCAAGATTAAAAGTTTACTATTCCATTTGTTTCTTTACTTACAAAAATACTTTATTACTTGCTGATTAGGCAGAAAGTTTACTCATTTATTCTGCGGAAAAATCACTTTTCTAATGATTTTATTTCCTTGTTAATCAACCATTAAATAAACATCAAATAAATATCAGACAAACATCAAGATGTTTTTTGTCCTGCTGAACATTCTTCCTTATATTCAAGAATTGGCAAGCAGAAAGAGCGCCTTAATTCAGCTTGAAATAATTTGTCAATACATTTCGTATAGTATGCTTTTAAACTCCGACCCACGCCTCACGGCGGAAGTCGGAGCGGAACATATATAAGGAATTTACGCTGTCTGTTTGGCTGCGAGTATCTGATGGGCATGGGCATTGACCAGCCGGACAATCCGGTCATGGTGCGGAGTATTCGTATTGCACAGCCCACGGCTCTGTATCACTTTCCCCTCGGTCAGTGAGAACTCAATCGTCTCGATGCGGTTCCCCTCCTTGTCATGAGCAGATAGTATCAAGCTGTCCGCCTTGGCATAGTATTCGCATTGGAAAACACAATGATGCAGGGCATTTCCCTCGGCTTGGAAGGCTTCCAACGTATCAAGTACCGAAATCACCAGGTCTTTGTCGGTGATGGTGATACCGAAATAGCGTGACTTCTCCTTGTAGAACTCGGCTTCCTTCCGTTTGGCTCGCTGCATCTGTTCTTGGCTTTTGCGTTTCTGCTCCATTTGGTTGTGCCGGTTCATCCAATAGTCATGCTCGGCTCTGAGGTTCTGCGGACAGATATACCTGGGGTTGCAGATGTCCTTGCCACACTGCTCCAGCAAGCGGATGGTATCTGCCCACAATCCCATGTCCGAAGGGCGGTAGTGATGCCGGGTGGCTACCTTATACGACTGCCAGCATCGGTCAAGTTCCAAAGGGCGGTTTACAAAATAAGACACGGCATGTAAATCTTTCGACTTGAGGATGGTTTCCATCCGGCTGTCTGTCAGTATGGCTTTCATCAGCTTCATCGGATGGCAGTCGGGCAGCTTGCCATTCATACCGTTGCGTTTCAGTTCGGGCAGCAACCGATAGTGCGGATAAACATAGGTATCTGCAATGAGCCAATGGACTTCGGTCGGTCGCTTCAAGGTGATTTCGGATGCCCAATCAAAGCAGTCCACATAGTAGCCCAATGTCCTTGTTCTTGCTGTGACAGCTAACTTGCCTTCGGCATTGAGCCACAGACGGCATGCCTCCCAGCAGTCTACCTCCATAGGCATTCCTTTCCGGAAGGTCGTTTCCAAACGGAATACCCGTTGCACCTGCAAATGGTCTATTACTTCGAGGGAAGAAAAGTAGTAGGCTTCCTTGATGGTGCGTTTGAGGGTGTCCTTTATCTGTAAGCGAGTACCGCAATAAGGGCAGCATACCGACTTGCCTTTTCCCTCATAGTCGAAGTGCCTGCCACAATCGCCACATGTACACTTGTGTGCGGAAGTACGGAAGCAGACATGTCCTGCCACTTTCCGCATTGCCCATGTGAGCACTTTGGGGCTTATGCCGGTCAGTTTCTCATTGGAAGCTGCCACCTTTTTATCTATTTTCGTTCTTGCTTTCATAGTTCCATGCCTTGAAATAGTGAGAGTTCTTGAATGGGTTTGGGTTGCGATTTGGCTGCCTTGGGTCGGCTGTTGCGTTGCTGCAGCTGCAGTTTCCGCATTTCCTCCTCCTGGTATCGTTTGAGGGCAATGGCACGCTGCTCTGCCTTTTCCTCCTCGGTCAGTTCGATATGATGGTTCACCACCACGTTGCAGTTCATCGGCTTGCCAATTTCCAAATCGGGTTCATCTATCGCATGGACTGCCATGGAATAGACTTCATCATCAGAGAAACCGCAGCAGCCGGATTGCTGTACGGCATGGAAGATATAGTTGACCACATCGTCAATGGTGCGTGTGGTGGTTTCATACTTGGCACGGAAGAGTTCGTCTTCCTTGGCTCGGTTATCAAGATAGTTCTTGATGAGTTCCTTGAAATGGTCAGTTCCTTTCATATGTTCCTATGTTTAAGCGTAAATAATTATTTGTAGTCACCGGCAGTATTCAGCCTACCATGACGTGGCAGTCCACCACTTCGGCAGGAAGACCGAAAGCAGGATAGTGTGAGAAGTAAGGGAAACATTCTCCCTCTTGTTCCGTTGCGGTAGTGATACCCATGACCTTGTTCTCCGTGTACCATTGGTCAATCAGAGCGATTTCTTCATCCGTCAGTCCGGTTGCATCCGAGTTGAACAGATAGCAGAGTGCCCATGTAGGAATAGCTTCAATGAGTGTGTCCATAGCGATTTCATTTTAAGTTCGTTACTCCGTGAATCAGATGGGAAGCAGTTCCAGCAGTTTCTGCAGTGGAATGGAATTGATGTCCGACTTTAGGAAGTGCACTATCCATTCCGGCTCTTCAAAAAGCGGGTGCATGGGTACCACACTGAAATCGTCCCCATTGGAATAGCAGTCGATTTGTGCATAGTTGGCGCCGTCCTTGCGGATGTGTGCATAGAAAGGAGGCATACCGCAAAAGCACTTGCGGAGACTCTCTCTGTCCCACTGCAGGGTGAGTTCGTAAACACTGCCCTTGTAGAGCATCTTTTCTTTTCGGTCTTTGAGTTTGTATGCCATAGCTGAACTAATTTTTTCCCTTTGGTTTGAAGCCTTAGGGCTTCTCACTCTCGGGTGATTTTTACGATACCTCTTCTCACGAAGGGTGTAAGGGACAGAAGGCAAATGTGGCAAGGGGAAAGCGGACGGAATACCCAATTTGGTACAAATTGTGGAAGGCTGCCGGCTGCTTTCTTCGCAGCCAAGCGCAGCGCCATTTGACGCCGTACCGACCCTTCGTACCTTTGTATCGGAAAATTCATCGGGAGTGCAGATGAGCAACTTTATGGAAATCATACATGATTTTAAGACAAGTAAAAATAATACTATCCTTCTATTTGTCTATATTACATATTTTATTAACTTTGCAACTAAACTATATATGCTTATTTATGAATAGAAAATTAACCATTATCTTTAGTATATTACTTACTGTCTTAACTCCCTTGACATGCCTGTCAAAACAGAAAGACGTAAACACCTCGCTTCAAAAGCAAGTTGAACAACTTCTAGAAGGAAAAAATGTCCAAGTTGGAATTGCAGTTTACTATCAGGGGAAGATGCTTTGTACAAAAAATGCTGATCAATCTTTTCCTATGATGAGCGTATTTAAACTCCATCAAGCAGTAGCTATTCTTCATTGCTTGAAACAAGATTCGTTAACATTGAAAAAGCCTATGCTCATTACTAAGGATATGTTGTCACCTGATACCTATAGTCCACTACGGGATAAATATCCAGATGGAGATATTCGATTAAAAGTAAGTCAGCTGATTGAATATTCAGTAGCGCAAAGCGACAATAATGCAAGCAATATTCTTTTTAACCTGTTCGATGGTACACATTATGCAAATCAGGTTATACAGGATTTAGGGTGTACAAATACTCAAATAAAATGGACAGAAGATGAGATGGCGATGGATCATAGCCGTGCATATTTTAATAGTACAACACCAAACGATGCAATTCTCTTGTTGGAAATGCTTGTTGATAATAGAACTCAGAGACAGCAGGATTTCCTTTGGCTTACAGAAGTTATGTCAGGAACGCAAACCGGGCCTAATCGTTTGGCTAAATACTTACCCACATTAGGCACAAAGTTATATCATAAGACAGGAACTGGTTATGTAAAAGATGATGGCACAATTGTAGCTGTAAATGATATAGGCTTCGTAATACTACCGAACGGAAAACATTACTCTATTGCCGTATTTTGCAAAGATAGTAAGCTGTCGTCAGAGAAAACAGAAGAACTCATTGCTGAAATCTCCAGACTTACTTACGAATACATTCACCGCAAAATTAGCAATCAATAATATATATAAAAATCACCTTTTCCTCTAATGAAATATAGGCAATAATCGAGTAGGAGGAAAACGAAGCAGTTTTCTTCCTACTTTCGTTTTCCGACCTCTCACACCACCGTACGTGCGGTTCCGCATACGGCGGTTCCTATTTTGGATACCATTCAAGATACGCCTCCATTAAAGTAGCATACCCTGCGGAGCGTAATTTATTGTTATCTATCGCCCTTTTTAGAATAGGACTGTCAGCTATTCGCCAATAGCCCCTACGAGTGTTACCCCATTCGTATGCTTGGTATTTATTGATACCGCATCTAATGAGGTTTGCCACTTTTGTCTTGACTTTCTTCCAAGCTTTCCATATACACATGCGTATTCTACGTCTTAACCATTCGTCTGTTTCAAGCAGAAGACGCTTCATATTGGCAAGGTGATAATAGCCGACCCAACCTCTTATATATTCTTTCAATTTTTGCTTTCTCTTGGCATATCCCCACCCATTACTGCGACTTGTCAGTTCTTTTAGCTTTGACTTCATCTTGTCTTTGGACTTGGGATGCACCGTGAGTTGGCACTTGCCTTTCAACACATAAAAGGAATAGCCAAGGTATTTCACTCCGCGCACATACGACACTACGGTCTTTTCCTTGTTGACTTTGAGATATAGAGTATTCTCTATAAATCGGGTTATACTCGCCTTTACTCGCATTGCAGCCTTTTTGGACTTGCAGAATATCATCGAGTCGTCGGCATAGCGCACAAAGGGGAGTCCTCTGCGTTCAAGTTCTTTATCCAACTCGTTGAGCATGATGTTACTCAACAACGGACTTAGCGGTCCGCCTTGGGGAGTTCCTTCCTCGCTCGCTTCAAACAAACCTTTGTTCATTACACCACTTCGGAGATATTTGTGTATAAGACTGACAACTCTACCGTCTTTTATCGTACGGCTGAGGATTTCTATGAACTTGCTATGGCTCACGGTGTCGAAGAAGCGTTCAAGGTCGAGGTCTACTACATAGGTGTAGCCCTCGTTGATTACCCTTTGCGCTCCACGCACTGCATCATGGCATCCTCTTCTCGGTCGGAAGCCGTAGCTTGTCTTGGAGAATTGGTTCTCATAGATGGGAGACAGTACTTGGTTGATGGCTTGTTGCACCACACGGTCTATCACTGTAGGTATTCCCAACAGGCGCATCTTGCCGTTGTCTTTGGGTATTTCTACCCTTTTCACTGGGTTCGGACGGTAAGAGCCGTCCATCAAGGAACGGATGAGCACATCCTTGTTGGTCATGAGCCATGGGAGCAACTGCTCACACGACATCTTGTCGATACCACCACAGCCTTTGTTTCTCATAACAGCCTTGTAAGCTCGGTGGAGATTCGCAGGACTGAGGATTTGCTCGAAAAGGTGTTCCTTGTTGAATGGTACTTCCACGATGTTGTCTTCACACATCCACATGAAGGTCTGCACTCCCCCATACCATTCGGTTTCCGACCTATCTCTTTGGGGGCAGCCATTAACTTGGGATAATGTTTTCTGCATTCTTGCCTTCATAAGGTATGTTTCAATTACTATCGTTTAATTGTTAGGTTCAGCCCTTCATGCAATGTTATCGATTATTGCAATACTATGGCATCTGCTGACTTCTCACGGCAAGCTTTACTCCACTTCTTTCGTAAAAAAAAACTATTTGAAGCGTCCGTGAGACCTCCTCGGATAAGGACATTGTCTTTCCATCTTATACCCACTTCATTTACACCGACCGTTCCGAATAGCTATCGGGCTTTGGTTTGTTTCGCAACCTTACCCACAGTCATATGCCTTATATGAAGTTTCTGTCCGTTAGGTCAGATGTTTGCCGCTGGCTTCTTTCAGATTCCAACTCACGATGGACACCCTTGCCTTTGGCTATGTAATTCCCGCTATTAGGGCTTACTCGGGACTTGCACCCGTTAGACAATGCTCGTGCCGAGCATACGAAAAAAGTTCCAATCTTTCACGGTTGGAACTTCTTAAACATCACAATTAAACTTACAAAAGCAAATTACTACTTCTTCGCAGCCGCCAACGACAGTTTTCTGAACTGCTTCAGAAGCGGTTCCATTTCGAGTGAAACACAGCGGGCACGTTGGCCGGCTGCCTTGTTACCTTTTTCGGCTTGAAGGACTGCATCCTTTTGGAATGCCTCCATCTTCATCTGAAGTTGTACGAGTAATTCATTCATAATCTTTGAATTTAGAGGTTACTTTAGCTAATAGATACTTATCACCGGTCTGAACTTATGCGCCTGATCCTTCGGAGTTTCTTGAATGGTTCCCGACTGCATCGAGAAGAGCCAGGCCTTGCTGTCCCTTTGTCCCTCCACTTCGGTGGAAGTCCACAGCCAGCAGTCACCAGGCTGCAGACTGATGGGTAATCCGCCGACCGCCTCTATCCGTTGGTTGACCAACCCTATTTGCTGATAGAGGTAAGTGAGCTGCTTCACCGAAGGAATGTAGGCGGACTGGCCGTAGCGCCACATGTCGAAGACATAAACGGCTAAGGGAGATTTCACTTCCTCGTTGCGGTACATGGCATGGGTGTTCTCATTGCCGTCTTCCTTCTCCAAGGAAGCCGAGGTTTCCTGTTCAACACCCAGACTATCAGCAAAGGCTTTAGGTGTGACATCCCGGATGGAAACGGCATAGCCCAAAGCTTTGATCTCCGGATTCCGGTTCACATGATAGACAATGGCCACCGGCTCTTTCTTGGAGGAGCCGAACTGTTCTTTGGACAGCACACTGCCATCCGAGCAGACTACGTCACCAACCTGGAGGGAAGAAGCGATGGATCTGTCTCCTTCATGGTCGCATTCTTCGCAGGAAGTGAATAACATGGCACCTCCTGTGATTATAGCATACAATAATTGTCTCAGTTTCATAGCAGCGGTATTTCAAATGATTTGACTACAATTTCCGCCTCCTTATCGAGGATGAACCAGTATTCCGAGTGGTAAGGCTTTCCTTTTAAGGTCTTAGCTTCAAAATCTATCTTGACCTTCCATCCGTTAAACGGCTTTGCGGCCTTTTCTTTCCCGGCTTTCGCTTCTTCCATTTCTCCATAAGCAATCAAAGCCCGAAGCGTGGTCATGGCATCCAGCTGACGGGTAACCTGATCACTCATAGCGGCATCGTCCTTGCCGAGGTTCTGGAAGTAGTCTGTTTCTTCCATCAACTTGTGGCCGTACTGCATCAGGTGCATGGATAATGCAGCCTTCTCGTGCGGATTGACATATTCCTTGCCGAATACCGAATCTGCCTTGCTGATGCCCTTGATTTGGATGGACTCCGGATTATCGACGGTTGCCTTCAAGGCTCTCTCTGCGATTTCCACCGCCCGCTTCTCGGGATGGTCGGAACAGCTGGCGAAGTAAAACAGCCCGCTCCAGAAGCAGACGGCGGTCACCAGCAGGATAATGAGTTTCATTCCCGGTTTCATATCTTCACAATTTGGAGTTTATCGGGAGAAAGACCGAGACGCTTGCGATAGATGGTGCCGTCATCGCGGTACATCTCCAGTTCATTGGAGGTGATTTCTTTTTCACAGATATCCCTGGCTTCCGTCAGGCTCAGCTGGTGGCCACCGATGTTGCGCCAGATCGCGAAGTTGCAAGGCGCCTGCTGGTTGCTGTAATTGGAACAGTTGAAGGCGCGTGTACCTACGCGGATGTCGCCACCACAATGCGGGCATTTGCCGATGACGGACTGCATGTTGATGGCACCGTTGTCGGCCAACTCCAACACGGAAGGGAAAGCCTTTCCCTCCTTGGAAGCAAAGCCGTCCAACAGGATGAAGCGGCGCTCCAACAGTTCGGCGATTTCCTCGTCACTCATCTTGCGGTTGCCGATAATACCGTTGATATTCAGCACACAGCTAGGCTGTTCGGCGATGTTATTCTCACAGCGGTAGCCCTTGCAGGTCTTTACCACGTTGCCGCCACATAAGGGACAGCGACCGATTATTTTCTTTTCCATACGCTTTTGTTTTTGGATGATTTGTTTACTATATGATTCTGTTACTTGTTGCTTTGATTACTTTCTTATTTCCTTACTTGATTACTTTGTGATTAGTAAGTTTGTTTACTTGCTTACCTATTTACCATTTCAGGCTGTAGCCCTGGTTCCAGTCCGAGATGATACCGCCGATGATGTTCTTGCCGGACATCACATTGGCCCATCCTTCGGGATCAAGCGAGAACCAGAGGTCATTCCATGAGAGCGTGCGTACCTGCCAGGCCAGGATAAACAGGTTGGTGTTAATGGCTTCCAAACGGCTCACCACTTCATTGGCGATGTAGTAGCGTTCCGAAGCATTCAGCAGGTTCACCTTGTGCTTCTCGTTCTTGCCGTCATCTCCTGTCACGTCATATTTGCCCGAAGTCACCAGCTGTTTCATGAAGGGAAAGAGCGCCGTCATCTGTGTGGCGGCATCCGTCAGTTCATCCGATACCATGGCCGCAATGACGGTTCCTTTCAGATTGCCGCCCACCGATTTGAGGAGCAGGCTGCAGTTCTGCGGGATTTCCTTGGCCACCAGTTCCCCGGCCCGCTTAATCTGGTAGAGGTTCTGCATGGCACCCTGCGCATTCGAGAGGTAGTTCAGCATCTTGTCTTCCACATGGTGAATCCGCTCCAGCGAAGCGGTTACAGCCACTTCCGCAGCAATGATTTTCTCCTGCGTCTTCTTGCGGTCCTTGTGGATCTTCTTCAAGGCTGCGGTCTGACCCAGTACGGCAGAAGTCAGCGCCGGGTCGGTCTGTTGGGCAAAGAGCGGAGTTTTACCTATCAATAGACCAACAGCAGCGATTAACAAGGAGCGTTTCCATCGTCTTGTATTCATACGTTTATAATTTAGGGCCTGCATTTCTGCGTTCGGCCAGGTTATTCTTTCTATCCTCCTGCGAGAGCGAGGGTTTTATATCTATGGGCTTGTTGAGCAGACAATCGTTCCAGTCCTTGAATGCCTTGGGCGGCAACCATTGCCCCATCTTGTAGCGGATGCTGAGTTGTTCGCTCAACTGCTCCAGAAAGGAACGGCCTTGTACTAGGTCAAAGGTCTTTCCCTTGGCTTCTATACGGACAACATCCCCGACTTTATTGATTCTCATCGGAATATCCTCCAAGAGTGACAGCATACGCAAGCCGTAGATGCGACCTGCCAAATCATTGTCGAAACAGTCAAACGGACGGGCATTTGGGAAGCGTTTCATGACTCCTTGAACCTGACCATCGGAGAATGTTCCACCGAAAGAAACCAAAGCCGTATCGTTTTTCAACAGACTCTGATTCTGTTGGTAGAAAGCCATGGCATCAAAGGCTGACTCACAGAAAAACACGTTCTTGACTGCCTGCTGATTCCCGCCGGAGAGGTCGGCCACCCATGCGGAAGAGGAAGAATCGCTTCCGGCCGCCTTGGACTTGTAACCGCCATACCCCCTCATTTCGTAGCCCCGGACCTGGTCGTTCTCTCCGTTGGTATAAGGGAAGCCGATGTTGTAGCCGTCAAAGTTCTCGTTCTTCCTGTCGCGGATGAGCCGGATGAACGGAGCAAAGGTGCGTACCGTTTCATCGGACAATCCCCTTTGTTGGAAGATGGCCGGAATCTTATCGGGATTTATCGGCTTCACCTCATACCTGGAGCTGTCGAAGGTGGCATGATATCTGACTGACTGTACATACTCTCGGTCTTCGCGGTATTCAGGTTCGGGCATGTTGGCAAAGCGGGACAGCACCTTGGCTATCTTCTGCCATTCATCCTTGCCCGACACGTTGAAGGCATTCAGGTTCTCCCGGATGAGTGTAACCACATCCCCCTTGGAACCGTCGCGGCGGAAGAACCGCTGGGAAGCCTTGTCCTGGGGGTGGCAGATTACGAGCGCATCCCGCTTTTCCTTGCCATCCCCCAACACCAGTTCCATGTAGCGGCCTACACCGGCCTTTCGGTCCAGACGGTAGCCGAGCGCATAGGCTACATCGTCGATGCCCACCTTGGCTTTGAGGTCCTGGAAGTTTACCTTGTAATCAGTCATGGTTCATAGTATTGATTGGGTGATTAGATACTCATTTTCGCTCCCACGGCCTGCGTACGCTTGAGATTGGCTATCTCCGGTTCGAAGGTCTTGTGCGCCGTCATGTTCAGGAAGGCCGCCTTGTCCTTGTAGTCCGTCAGCTGGAAGTAGGTCTTGGCCGTATCTTTCGATACCTTCTTCAAACCCAGTTCCACACCATCGTAGGAAGCGCGGATGGCATACTCGCCATTCCTTGTCTTCACAATGGCTGCATTCTTGAACGGCACTTCTTCGCCTTCACCCAACGGGGCAAACGGATCGTTCTTCGTCAGGTAGGGCTGTTCGTTGAGAGCCAGCCGCTGTTTGTCCACCTGGTCCAGAATCAGGTCCGAAGCCTTGTTCACGTCCGCCATGATGGAAACGATGAACTTGGGTTCCTGCTTCAGCACCCCAATCCAGGAATCCAGATAAGCTGCGGAATTGTCCGTCACCTTCGAGTCAAAGCCCATCGAGTGGCTGATCATGGCGGCGGTCAGTTCGGCTACCAGTTCCTCCTTGGCGTATTTCGGGTCTCCGAAGCGTCCGCCCATCTCGCGGTTGAGCCGTTCGGGAGTCATGGTGGAGTGCGTCATCTCGTGCAGCATGGTGGAATAGAACTCCATGCCGCCCCGGTAGATTTCCTCGGGGGTATCGCCGATGTTGAACTGCTCCTTCATGGGCAGCACCACGATGTCCTGGGCCGGTGAATAGAAGGCACCGTCCACCCGCTTGTCTGCCTGTATAGGACAGAGCCAGCCTTGCGTCTCAATCATGCGGTCGAGGGCGGCATGGGCATACATGCCTTCCTTATCCCGAAGCTCGGGCACCTTGAACTTCTCCATGAGTTTCTGCACCCGTTCGGGCTGCACCTCTGCCAGGTTGGTCTGGTCGATGTTATATACGGGGAAAGCCTTGAAGAAGGGAATGACATCCATGCCTTTCTTCTCCTCCTTGCTCATCGTCTTATACTCATCCGAACTGACCTTATGGCCGTTCTTGTCCTTGACCAGCACGTCCCAATAGACCACGGGGAAGGCTTTTTCACCTTTCAGTACATGGGCTTTCAGGTTGTGCGCCTGCTTGAAGGTGAGGTACACCGGCAGGCGGTAGCCCTGGGCAGCGGTCTGCAGCTGGAGGAAGAAGGAATTGGAACCCGAGTAGTTGCGGCCTCCCACGTTCTGCGGGAGACCTGCAAATCCGGATACGCCGCCAATCCAGCCTTTCTTCCAGTCGGAAGCCTTCATCTGCTCCATGCGGGCTATCATCATTTCGGCAAAGCGGTCGATGGCTACCTGCCCGGCATTGCCTGATGTGTTAGTTCCATACGCCATAGCTTTCGTCATCCATTACCTGACGGTCCATCTGGTCAATGTCCGTCTGTTCGACATAAAACTCTGCGGATTCATCCGAAGGATCCGTGCCGTGGGTCTGGCACCACTCCAGATAGTCCTCTGCATTATCGCCGTCCATCACAAAGCGGAGGAAGCCGATTTTACCGGCCTGAAGGAGTTCCACCAACTCCTCGTGTGTCTTTTTAGCTGTCATATTCGTTTATTTTTAGAATTTCAGTTTGATTGATTGTTCGCTTGATTTTGTTACATTTTCATGGAAGCCGACTTCTCCAGTTTGTTGGTCACAGCTGAAAGCATGCCCGTGATTTCCGTATTAAGGTACTTGGCTGCAATCTGTTCCCGGGTAGCGGTCTTGGCCTTGAAGAGCGAGTAGCCATCATCGAAGGAGATTTCATGCTTGCTGGTCTTGCCCTTGTCGCCCAGGTCCATCGACACCTTCCATTTATTGTCGGAGTGGTCCTTGGCCACACGGACTCCTTTGGGGTCCACTCCTTCGGGAAGCTGGTACTTCTCGTAGGCTGACTGCAAGTGCAGACGCTCCCCGAAGTTCTTCTCCACGAGTTGTGTGGGACTGACCACGCGGTCGAAGTAGGCATTCAGGTCCTCTCGGGATGCCACGGCCGACATCTTGGTGTCGCCCATCTGCACATAGAACTTATACTTGCCGTAGTCCGGGCGCTGTTCATCCTTTTCCTTATAGACATTGAACTTGTCGATGGTGATGGCTCCGTCCGGACCAGACAACTGCTTCGGCATTTGGTACGCTTCTTCCGATACCTTCGGCATCAGCTTAGTCGGATAATACCTTTCCATCAGCTGGGGCACCGTCATTTCCTTCTTCTGGTAAGCGGCCAAATCCGCTGCGTCCATCTTCTGCGGCTTCAGCTGTACGCCGTCAATCTTGGCGGTGAAGTACCAGTCCGCCAGGTTGATGCTGCTCTGGAACGCATGGCCGTGGCTGACCTTCTCGCCGTTGGCGGTAATCATCTGCGGTTCGCGTGGCTTGCGTTCCTGCTTGGCTTCGGTCTGTTGTTCACTCTTGACTTCGGCTTTGGCTTCCGTCTTCATTTCCTTGACAGGTTTCTCCTCCACTGCACTTTTCACAGTCTTGGTAGGCTCTTCCTGCACAGCCTGTTCTTTCTTCTTTTTCGCCATAGTATTCTTGTTAGAGGTGTTCGTTTCTCTCAAATCTTCCCCGGTCTTTTCCCTGGGCTTCTTCATCAGTTTCGGCTGGTCTATCGCCTCGCAGATGGCGACCCGCTGACCGGAGCGAATCAGCTTGGGCAGATGCTTGTCCAGTTCATGACGGGGAAAGGTCAGGAGTTTGATGGGGTCATTCTCCAAAGGCAGAATTTTGTCTGATACCTTCAGCGCCAGTATCACCGATGCCTTGAGTGCATCTTCCTTGTACATTTCGTAGAAGTCACCCTTGCGGAAGAGCAGTACCGCATCGGGATGTTTCTTCTTCAATTCGTTGAACTGCCGGACAAAGCCGACATCCTTCTCTGCATTCTTCTTGACCATAGGGAAAAGGATTTAGAGTTTGAGACCTTTGGATTGTTCAGTTTTCGGCGCATGGAGCTTCAAGGCTCTTTCCCGTGACTGCTTGTCCACCACCTGCTGGTATTCCCAGCGGTTCTTGTCCGTCATCACCAGTCCCGGGTACTCGGGATGCTGCTCGTCGTAGCGGAGCTTCTGCTGCCGTTCCCACTCTTTCATGTCACCCTGAATGACCTTGAAGCCCTGGGGCTCTTTCAAGTCCACACCAACCGACACTTTCTCACCGCCTACATTCAGTTCAATGGGTTTTCCCTCTCGTACCTGCTGCTTCTGCTGCATGCCCAGTTCGATGTCGTTGACCTTCTCCATGTCCTTGAATTTCTGTTCGAGTTGAACATCCGTGACTCGGCGATGGATAACGGATTTGGTTTCAGGATCGAGTTGTAGATACTGCTGGGTCTTCTCGCCGTTGACTTCCACAGCTTTCTGGATGACCTCACCTTTACCCAACCGCTCCGCTTCTTGATCGGACAAACGCAACACCTGGTTGCGTTCCTTCTCCAGCACGGCACGGGCGGGATAAGCCATAAGCGCCGGATTGCCTTGCTGGTCGGTGGTCAGCTGGAGTTTGAGGGGAAGCGTGATGATGTCTCCGTTACGGGCACTGATGGACACCTGCATGAGCGGGGTGACCTCTCCGGATGCCAGTTTCTCCTTCACTTCCTGAGGAAGGCTGTCTGCCTTTTCCCGGTCAATGCCCAATGCCGCCAACTTCTCGTAGGGCAGCCTTTCAGAATGATTGATGTTGTGCATTTTCGTATTGTTTAAGTAAAACGATATATTTGCGGTCGGAACCGCCTTGAACACCCGCAAAAGTATTGTCAACCCTATCATTGAAAAGAAATGCACAACATCATTCTAACCGCCGTACTGCTGATTCTTGGTTCCGTTTCGGCATCGGCACAGTTCTATACGATTACAAAAGAGACGGAAATCCGTCCTGAAAAGCAACAAAAAGTGGCTCCTGATACTCTGCAGAGGGGTTTGGTTGCTTATGAGTCTTGCAAAATGGCAGAAAAGGACAATTTATGCACATTAGCCTCCACAAGGGGCTATAAAGGACAAAGTGACCAAAAAAGTTACAATAAAACGTCCCCAAAATTAGCGCCCACCAAAGCAGTCCGAGCTGAAACTAAAAAGCTGCCGGCGCTGACTATCCCCAATCTCTATCAGGAAATCATCCGCAATGGCATCCGGCATCCAAAGATTGTACTGGCACAAGCCATCCTCGAAACAGGCTGGTTCCGTTCACCGCTTTGCCGGAATCGGCACAACCTTTTCGGACTGACGAATCCTAAAACCGGGAAGTACTATGAGTTCAACCACTGGACGGAAAGTGTACGGGCATATATGACGAAGGTCCAATATCGGTACTGTCAAAAGAAACAGATGAGCCAAAGTGATGTTGATTACCTGATGTGGCTGCAACAAGTAGGCTATGCGGAAGATCCGAGGTACGTGCGTGAACTTATCAAAGTAATGAAAAGCTATCTTTAGATAAGTTTTCATTACAGCTTCGGCTATAATTTGGCATAGGTAACCACGATATTTGCAGAAATCTCATCTTGTGAGTTGCATCTATTGAATGCAATTCACTATATTTGTACGTTATCACACATTAAAAAGCTATGGATAAACTCAAAGAAACTCTATCCCGGTTAAACCTGATTTTAGAAAAATCTAAGATTAAGAGACAGGATAGTGCACAAAGAGGAGAACAATTCAACATCTTCCATATTTGCGGCATTGAACATTACGAGACATCACACTCAACCATCCTTGCCGGTATCTTAAATCCTAATGGGAATCATGGTCAAGGTGACACCTTCCTGAAGGCATTTCTAGAAAGTGTATCAAATCCAATATGGCTATCTGAGTTTGATACGAAAACAGCCTCTGTTAAAACAGAATACGACACCAGCAATGGGCGCATTGACATTCTGATTACCAACGACAAAAATCAGGCTATCATCATTGAAAATAAAATCTATGCGCCAGACCAACCCAAACAGTTGATTCGGTATGATAAGTTTGCCCAAAAAACATTCCACAAAGGGAATTATGCAATCTTGTATCTGACTCTTTGGGGTGACGAAGCCAGTAAGGAGAGTGCTGAAGGAGTTACATACCAATGTATTTCCTATAGAACTACGATTCTCAAATGGCTGGATAAGTGCATGCAGTTGTCTGTACAAAGGCCTCTGATACGCGAGACACTCATACAATACAGCAACTTGATAAAAGAATTAACGAATCAAACCATGGAAGACTTAAATAAAGACGAGTTTTTAAAGATAATGATGGAAAACAGTCAGGCTGTTGCCACTATCTGCGAGATGCAATATGATTTCTTCAAGTATGTAGGAAAAAAATTGATTACTCCCTTGTTGAAGGAGGTTGCTAAAGATTTAGACTTCGAGTATCACGAATCCGATACTTTTTGGGAAGGTGCCAGGTATGATGGCTTCCATTTCCGGAAAGGGAATCTGAGGATTACGTTTGAAGCGGGAAAGCCTTGTATGAATGATATTTACTTCGGATTTGAATTTATCACTGATAAACAAGATAATTTACCAAACATTAAGATGCCAAATGAGTTTAAATCTCCTGGTGGGTGCTGGCCATACGGAGTAGCGTACTTAGACCAATACAGATATTGGAACACAACGACATTGTCAGATATTATCACTAACCCGGACAAATTCAAGAATTATATCAAAGGTAAAATACAAACTGTGCTGACCATACTTGAAGAAAATGGTATTTCCATAGAAAGTTTGTAAGGCTACAGAAGCATCTGTCTTAGAAGTAGGAAAAACGCATACAGATGCACGGGATAAAACGCATAAAACCCATACTTTGCCACTTTGCCATGGATGAACCCGCGTGTTCCATCATAACAAGTAATCACCAGGCATGCCAGCAAAGCGCCGATTATCCCATAGTGCATCATGAGTGGAAAGGCACAGAATAGCTGTGCCTTTCTACCGGAGGGAAAAGAAGGATTGCTGACGTTCCCGAACAGGTAGAATACCACCATCATCAGAATCCCCCGCCACTCGTAGTCCACTCCGGACCAAGTGGCGAAGCAAGCAATAGAAAGGATGACAGCCCCACAAAGGATGTTCTCCTTTTTTAAGGCTTCCATCGCAGCCAGCGCCATCACGCCCAATGCCAGGGTGAGGAGTACATTGTGCGTCCCGTCTGCACCATTCAGCAAGTACCAAGGCACTTCACTAACTACGGCAAATCCGAGTAGCTGCAGGAAGTATTTCATCCGGTTTCGGGTATGCAGGAAGCCCTCTGCAATGAGGAAGGCGAACACCGGAAAAGCGATGCGACCGAAGCAGCGCATGACCTCGTAAAGAAGTGTTCCGTGCTCCATCAAATAGTAGCCACTGTGGTCTGCCACCATCGAAAGTACGGCGATAACCTTCAGTGCACTACCACTCAATCGAATTGAAGTATTGATGGAATGAAGCATCTTCATTTCGCTGTATTACAATGTTCTACGTTTGTCAGTAAAGGTTCTGCTTTAAGATGGTTAGGCCATACCCAGCAGTTCCTTGACCATCTTGTCCACCTCCTCATTCACCCGTTTGAAGTTGCGGTTCAGCATGATTTCCTTCTCGCGGTCGTTCTTGAACTCATAGATTTTCGGCAGCGGCACATAGTGGTCCTCTTCGTCCTTAATCTTCTTCATATCGAAGTGCGTCTTGCAGAAGTACTTCGTGGTCTTGAACTCCTCCGACTGCTCGATGTCGAAGTGGTTCAGCATGCTGTCGTCCGTAGCCGTGAAGTCACGGGCAGCCTGACCCGCCAGCCAACCGGTTGCCATATCTGCAATCTTGGCAGCAGGCACCAGGTAGTCCATCTTCTCGGAGATGGTGGTCGATACCTTGTTGTCATTGATGGAGATGGACCGAGAAGTCTGCTTCGCCTTGCCGAATACATCATTCTGCGCCCATTCCAGCGTTTCCTTGTTACGGGCAGCACCCATGAAGATGTTGCCGCAAGTCGTGATAATCTTCTGCATGCCCACCTTGCCGTAGTCCGCTTCCAGCTGCGGCAGTTCCTGAAAGCCCAGGGTCACCGCCACCTTGTTGGAGCGAGCCGTACCTATCAAGCGGTCTATCTTATGGAAGTAGAGCGTGGGCAGCTCATCCACGATGATGCTCACCGGGATATTGCCTTTTGAGTTTACTCGGGTAATCAGACGGTTCAGCACCAGTGCATTCAATGAACCGATGACCTGTTCCTTTTCCGGGTCATTGGCAATTACGAGATAACTTGGATTTGCTTTGTCCGAAATCTTCAAGTCGAAGTCATCCCCCGTAAATACCCAGTAGGCTTCCGGAGATACCAGTCGGGCGGCATTCACACGAAGGGTACCCACCATACCTTCCAGCTGGTCGTTCGCCTTGTTCTCATAGGCACTCTTGAAGGGAGCCATGAGCGAAGCAATCTTGTCGTCCTGCATCAGGATATTGAACACCTGGTCGTAAGACCTGCCGAGGAAGGAAAGCACATGCGGCATGTCCGAATACTCCCCGGTGATGGTGTCCGGCTCCACTTCCTTGCCGTCTTCATCCTCGTACCAGCAGCGTTCGATGTGAACTTGTTTACCCGTCCGGTCTAAATACGAGAAGCCGTTTAAATCCACAAACATCCGGTCTTCATCCGTTGACACGTCGTTGCCGTCCTTATCTACAAAATCCAGGATGATGTTTCCCTTTGCATCGAGGGCATGGTAATCGTCCCAGTTCCGTATCACCAGTTCCAGTTTATTTCCCTCAGGTATGACCACTTCAGAGTCTGGTGCCAAAGAAACGTAGCGTTTCAGCTTCTTGCCATTCTTGAAGCCCACCGGATGGAAGTTCACAAAGAAGTAGATGATAGCTGCCAGAAAGTTCTCTGCCGAGTTGGTAAAGAACGCTTCCGAACCGCCTTTCTTTTCACCGCCACCCTTGTTCAGGGAAGCCAGCAAGGTAGCAGCGGTTTCCGATGCTGCCGCCAGGTCTGGAATGTACTTGCGCTGAATCGGATTAATGCGGTCCGAATACTCCACATCCGTGAAATTGATGGTACGAAAACCGCAATTTTCAGGCAGTTTACCAGCCTTCCGGTTCTTGCAGTACTGATAGAAAAGTGTCTTGGCGAGCGTCGGATATTTGAAGTCATATACCATCATAGAGAATCCCTTGGCAGCGTGCTGACGGATAAAGGGGTCGATGATACCGAACGACTTACCTGAACCCGGTGTACCCAGTACAATCGTCCCACGAAAGGGATTGATGATGTTGATCCAGCCCTTGTGCATCTTCTGCTTCCAGTAGTAAATCATCGGGATGTTCACCGAATAGTCATTGGCTACTAGAGTTTCTGATTGTTGGAACGATTCGTTCTCGAAGTTGAAGCGGTCTTCACCCACCTTGTAATTGTAGTACTTAGCAATACCGTCCAGCCCCTGATGCACCAGCATGGTACCTACGACCGAGCAGAGCGCATAGAGGATGCGGTTGGCCGGGAAGCCGAACCAACTCATGCCGATGTTCATACCGTGAAAAATAAAGCACATGCCGACCAATGTCAAACCTGCCAGCACCGGATAGATGACCATCGTCTTCACGTTGAACTTCAGCGCCTTCTTCGCCTTGGTTCCGATACAGACTACACAGATACAGATGAGCTCTGCCACCTTGCAGCCTGACACGGAATTGAAAACCTTGAATCTACCCAACAGGTCCAGGATAAACTGCGTGACACGGTTATCCGCCGTAATGGGAAGATTCATCACAATCTCAATAATGAGAAAGATATAGATGCAACTGCGGAAGTAGTTGTACATCTGTTGTTGCTCCCGGGTTTCTTCGAATGCCATTGTTATTGCATTTAAAATACACGTTAAACGATAAAATCAGAACGGAATTTTTACACCCAGTAAGAGTCCGTTGCGGAAGGTATCTCCATGCAGGAAGTTCACGTTGTTCTTCTGGATCAGCGAAAACTCCCAGCCGTTCTGAAAGACATAGCTGTATTCAAAGCCGACTTCCACACCGAGGAAGAACTTCTTCTGGGTGGCACCGAACTGAGGCCCCAAACGGAAGCGGAGCATGCCGTTCTTGTAACGTACCAGTCGCTGCTTATAGACCAATCCGCCATCCCAGTAGTAACCCTTCCAAAAGCGGCAGCAGGTGGGTTTCTGCCAATGATTCCCCACTTCTCCATAAATTTCCACGGCATTGCCATAGCTCAACGGATGCTCGTAACCAATCATCGCATTCAAGGTATTCGGGAACAGGAAACCAGCATTCAGCGTGAGTTTCTTGTCCTGGGCGGATGCCGAAAGCACGGCAAACGCACATAGTAAACCAAATAATATTTTCTTCATAACTTAGCGGTAAATATAGTAATACGGATAGCAAGAGGAGTTCTTCAGAATGTCCAAATCAAAGCCATCGGCATTGAGTATGTCTTCGTATTCAATGGTGAGCGTAATGACACGGCCACTGATTTGGTTCTCAGAGATTTCCAGTCGGAGCACCTTCTCATCCGGGAAGGTCAGTTTCTCAATCACCAGCACATTGCGGTAATTCTTCTTGAACTTCTTGACGGGGTTCAGCGAGTAAATCGGTGTCAATTCAATGGTCTGCGAGTTGGTGGCTTTCGTTTCTTTCTTGTCCGTCAGCTTCACGCGAAGTTCCTCAATATCATAGGCAATCTTCGTCTTGTTCTGTAAGGAATAATCAATAAAGAAGTAGTCGCCGATGGTATAGATGTTATTGACGATGGCCTTCATGCCGTGGGCGTTAGACACCACCTGGTTGTACTTTCGCTTGCTGCCATACACCGCCCACGCATAGCGCACCATTTCGGCCTTGGGCATCGACACTTCGGGGTTGATATAGGACTGGGTATCGCTGTAGGCTACCTCAAAGATGGAGGCTGCCATACTGGGATAATGGGTATAAACCACATCATACTGAGCGATATGGCGCTCTCCAATCAGAGTGATGGTGCCTAAGAGTTCATTCTCACAGAACGCTGTTTTCACTGAATCCTGCTCCAGGTAAGGCTTGATGCGCACCATGTTGTCGGCGCACTGGTTGCCCATAATCTTGGTCGTAGAGATGTCCACCAATTTGATGTTTTCGGGCATGACGATGTGGGTGGTGACCTCACTGTTCACGTAGATCTTCTCCTTGGCAGCAGCCTGTACGACCATACCGAGAAGACCGAAGAAAAGTAAAAATAATTTCGCTTTCATATTGGGTAATTTTTATGATTTACTGATTGGTTGAATTGCTTACTTTATTATTTGTAACCTTGCTTACTCTATTACTTGTAACCTTACTTACTCTGTGATTAGTAAGATAGTTTACCTATTTTCATTCTAGACCTTTTACCTTGCTTCCTCCGAGTTAATCAGATAGACAATCGTGTTGTACTTGATTTTCGCCTTGTTCTTGCGGATATTGGACGAAATGGCCGAAGAAGCTGAGTTATAGACGTTTTGCAAGGCTTGCAGTGCCAGGGCTTCACCTGAGATGCCGGAACCATAGCCGTCTTCCGACTGGAAGTTGATGTTTTGCTGCACGGCACTGGAGCTGGCATCCTTGACGAACTCACGGAAAGAACTTTCCGGTACATAGAACCCTTCCATGCCGTCATTATCGAACACTGAAAGCTTCACGTTGATGAACTTATCACCGACCAGAATGCTGGTAATGGTAGCCTTCACACGCTGCTGTCCAAAGCCTGTCACTGTACCATAGAGATAGGTGCCTTTCTTCAACTTGGTGTTGCTGACGGTAATGTCGTCCAGCAATTTGAAACGAAGTCTGGTACCTTCCTTGGCTTTAGTGGTCTGGTCAATCATGGCACGGATCAACTTGGCTTCAGCTACATCATCGGGGGAAGTTACCGTATGAAACTTCTCCGCATTGGTATCACCGGATTTGATGACAAGTTTGGGACGGTTGCGCTCCTTTTCAGCCTGACGGACCTTGGCAATGGAATCCCTACGTTGCTTCTCTGCTTGTTCATCTCGGTCAAAGCGACCGATACCCAATCCGCTTTCAATGGCCTTCTGGCGCTCGTAACTTCTGCGCTGGATTTCCTCCAGGTCACGGGCGAAGTCATCTTGTGAAGTATAGCCTTCGGATGTTCCGATAGGATTGCCTCTCTGACCTGTACGGGAATTTCCTATACTACCAGGAGCATTGTCCCCGTATGCAAAGGAATTGATGTGCCTTCTGGACTCGGCCAACGACCTTTCCAGTTCCTCCATTTCCCGTTGCTGACGAAGCCGTTCCGCTTCTGCTGCATCCAGTTTGTTGAGTTCGTCTTCGCTGTAGCCGTGCTCCAGTTCCTCGTTCTCTTTCTGTTCTTCACCGATGGCACCAATCGCTGTGAAGGCATCTTCGTCCCCAAATCGGCGCGACATCTCATACATTTTATCTCCGGCTTCCTCCGCATTGGCTTGCGGCAGTTCCGTATTGATGCGGTCGGTGGCAACCGTCTGTTGGGCGTCCTCGCTGCCACCGAAGGTCTGCATCACGAAGTATATCAAGGCGCACAGAGGGACGAATACCACCAGCGGGAAGATATACTTGGGCTGTTTGAAATTGATTTTATAGTTCATGGATGATCATTGTTTTTAAGTGATTTGACGATGGACTCCAACTGACGGTAGCTTTGGATGATGTGCACCGAATCTGTATGCGTCTTGTGTGGAAGAGCTATCAACGAATCCAGTTCCTCATGCAAAAGCTGGCCTTTGGCAGTGAGGTCCATCAGAGTTCCCCGATGGACGGTCTTGTTGGCCTGAATGGTGCGGAACCCTTCCAGCATGGGGTCAACTGGTGCAATCACACTGAGTTCGTTTGGTTTGTTCAGTTCGTTTGAGTTAGCGAACAAGCTGTCCACAGCGATGTTGCCCACCAGTACTAAAAGCAGTGACCCGGTGACATAAGCAAAGGTGCGCCGAGGATGTTTCCTTGCCCAGATATTCGCTAGTCGGATGCGCCCGGCCAAACGATACTTGATGCCGATGGCTCCCAGTTTGGGCTGCAGCCAGGAGCGGACTAACTGATGTGTCCGCAACCGACTCTCCCTTAGGGTCTTTCTAAATGATTTCATATAGGCAGTTATTTGATGGTTATTCTTCAGTTATTTCTTAGTAATCACCTGATTATCATCAGTAATCAAGGTCTTTATTCTCAAGCGTTCTCCAATTGGTAATCAGCAGTCCATGCGGATTATTCCGGGTTCTGGGAACCGATTCAATGTAACCTGTGGTAATCATGCTGCGTTTCAAGTCCTTGGTTCGGCGCTTGATGAGCTGCGTCCCATAGTAGGTAAATTTCCGTTCGTGTTCGTCGAACTGAATGGAATCACACATGATGGTACACACCGCAGAAGAAGAGATGATGTCGGAGTAGAATCCGTTCTCATCCAATGCCTGCTTCTGTTTGAGGGCCGTACCGTCCGCCATGTACATCGCCTTGCCGACCGTCCACTTGATGTAGTCGTTGTCGGGTGGCAGATTGAAGAAGTACTGATGGAAGAGCTGAATATGGGCCTTTGCTTCCATCGTGAAGTTCGCTTCTAACCGGGCACGCTGTGCCAGGAAGGGGATGTCACCGTCCAGTATGTAAATCTGCTCGCGTTCTTTCGTCACGAGCGAGATGCAGCACCAGACGGTGAACCCGCAGATGAGGGTGCAGCCACCTATTGTGGCCAGCACCGTCATCAGGGCGAGTTTCGTTTTCTGTGCTAAGGATTCAATAAGCATATTCGTTGGGATTTGAGGTTATTTCTTGCCTGACTTGGACTTGGGCTTGATCATGGAAATGGCACCGCCCACTACGGAACCTGCCGCTCCGCCGGCTACACCACCTGCCATTGATGTCATACCCATCACGGCACCTCCTGCTGCTGAACCTGCACCCGAACTGATACCGCCCGGAATGAGCCACGAAGCCACTTCGGGCACAAAGCGGATGATGTAGGCCCCCACTAGCATACCCATGGCATACATGCAGTTGGAGCCGATGCCCTGCAATCCCAAGGCGCCGATTTGTTCCCACGAGTTCACCGAGCCGTGCAACAGGTGGTTGTAAGCTATGAGGTCCTGCTGCAAGTTATAAAGCAGGATGAAGTCGATGTAGTAGATGCACATATAGGTGACGAAGCCCCACAACGAGAGGGAAAGGAACTTCGACATCCACTGGCTCCAGGCCGAGTTCCAGGGCGGAGCCAGGGACAGGGCGAACATGATGGGACAGAAAATCATCATGATGGCCATGAAGATGCGCTGCGCCACCAGAATGCCGTAGTAGGACATCTGGAATATCAGTTCCCCCACAAAACGAATGACATCGTTGATCCATTCGCTCATCTTGGTTTCAGCCGCCACGGCTGCCCGCTGGGCATAGTTGTTGATGGTGTTGCCCAGGTTCTCCACGTTGTAGATGAGCTTGTCCCACCAGGCAGCATCCTGTCCGATGGCGGCTACCTGCTGGGCGGTGGAAATGGAGTCCTGAACGGCTCTCAGCCGATCGAGGTATTCACTCTGTTTCTGCGCCACCTTCAACTCGAAAGCGGCCACTTCCTTGTTCTTGGCTTTTGCCATGGCCTTGGTAGCGGTTTCCAATCCTTTGCCGGGAACCTGCAGGGCCTGACAGATCCACGAGGAAGAAGAGATACAGATGGAGATGCCGATGATGCGCAGGAGTTTCATCACGTCCATCCCGCGCCGCCCGAGCATCATCATCCAGCATTCGTAGGAGCCTACACAGAGCGCCAGCAACAGGCCGAGGATGCGTGCCAGTCCGATGGCATCACCCAGCACCGCCACATTGGGAAAGGTTTCCATGGCGACCAGCAGCTTGTCCAGACTCTCGTCAATGGCAGGCAATCCGATGGTTAATGGTACTAGCAATAAGTTCATAATCTGTTACATTTATTGTTGTTATCACTGCTTTGGTGTTATTCACTTTGTAATCATTTATCAATAATGCGTGGAAGCCACCGCACAGAGGTTGGCGGTCCGTTTGACCAGTTCCTCCATCTTCTGCCGGGCTTCCTCGTAAGCCTTCTGCCGTTTGGCATTCTCCAGTCCGTAGCCGACTCCCATCTTGTGGATATAAGCGATGTCAGCACAGAGGATTTCATTCTGACGGCTCAGTTCATCCACCTGATACTGGAGCTTGCCCTTGCTTTTCTGCATGCAGTAGAGCAGTCCGTCGGTGATGCAGTCCTGCATCCGGTTGAACTCGTCCTTGTAGGAAGGGAACATCAGATCCACGTTGCGGTCTGCCTCACGGAGCAGTTCCTCCTGGTAGAGTTCTTCCATCTTCTGGCGCTCTTCCTCCACCTTCTTGATTTTCTGCCGCTGGGTCTCTTCCGCAGTCACCCGGGTGGGCATGATGCGCTTCACGTTGGACTTGTGCTCCTTGAAGCGCACCCGGAAGCCGGATTGAAATCCTGCCCACTTCCAGTACATTTCCGCGCCCGAGTATTTCTTGTGCAGGAAGAAGTAGTACCAGTCCGGTGCAAAATCCCAGGGTCCGTTCTCCATGGACTGCCATTGCCGAGCCTTTTCCTTGTCCTTGGTAGGACGCTGGGCATGTCCGCTGTAGGGACACCCCAGCAGCATCAGTGCAACGATGCCTGTGATGATTACTTTAGCTGACATATCCTTTGTTCCATTGATTGATGACACGATTCGCTATCTCGTCCTTCACGTTGGAGTTGAGTATTTCCCAGATGTAGTCGGGTTTCCAGCCGCAGTCGGTGATGAGAAAGCAGTAGAGGTTCGCATTGTCCACGATGTAGCGGGCCTTGTCGATGGTGGCTTTGAGGGTCATCACCAGGTTCAGCTTCTCGTCCATGGAGGCTTTCATCAAGTTGATGCCCGAAGCGGCCACGGAAGCGTAGAGCTTGTAGCAGTGCTTCACTTCCCGGGCTATCGCCACGTTGGCATCGGCATAGTACCATCCCACAAATGGCTTCTTCTTGACATGCTTGAAGGTATTGGAGGTAAAGTCCTTGTACTCCTTGACCAGCATGTAGAGCGAATTGGCGGTGGAGGAAATGGCTCCGGCCAGCACCAGGTAGGAATGGGCATTGCTCATCTTCGTGTTCAGCGTGGTCCGCACCTCGTTGAACTTGTTGGCTCCTTTGGTGACCATCGACTGCTCCCCAAAACTGGTGGCCACTCTGCCCAGTGCCTGGTCTTCGTCCTTCTTGATGCACTTGTGCAGGGCTATCAGGGCTTCGATGGTGGGCAGATCCTTGGGGATGACCACGGCGGTGGCCGTACCCGGCACCATCAGTGACAGTACCAGGCAGGCTGCGCCCAATTTCTTTTTCCAGTGTTTCATAGCTTTTTCATCTTTTAGTTAGAAGCCACCAGTCCGTTCCAGTCCGATACAAGTCCGTCCACATGGTTGCGCATGGTCATCACGTTGGCCCATCCCTCGGGATCGATGGCAAAGCAGAGGTCATTCAGCGTGGCATACTGTGCCATGAGCATCATGCCGTCCACCTTGTAGCGAATCTCATTCAGGTTGGTGTAGATGGAGTTGGCCAGCGACATGCGCTCGTAGCGGTCGAGCATGTTGTAGCCGTCGCTCTTCTTCTCTGCAGTACTTTCCCCCTTAAGCGGATTGGGTATCTTGGCATTGTTCACGATGTTTACGAAGTTACCTACCAGCTGCTGTGTTTCCATCACCAGCCCTCCGAGTTCCGTCAGGCAGTAGAGCTGGTTGGTGAACTTGGCCTTGCTGACCGTTTTAATCAGTTCCGGTACGTTCCGGATGATGTCGAGGGCACAGCTGCCGATTTCCTTGTAGTACAGGCTCTCCGTGCCGAAGCCGGAGATGTTCTGCATCGACAGCTTGTAGAGTTCCTTCATCGTGGCCATGCTGACCGAATAGAGTTCCACCTTCTGCTGCTTGGCGGCGATGGTGTCCAGCCGGGCATTGTGCTGTTCCTCAATGAGTTTCTGGGCGGCCAGGTTGGACGACACGATTTTGATGCAGTTCTTGTCCACAACGATGCGCCATCCGGCATACATTTGCGTTGAAGCGGCAATCATCAGTACCGCCATCAACAGGAATCTTAACTTGACCATAATGACATGACTTTTTGATGTTGATTGACTTTTCTGGCAAATTCCAGATACTTATGCCCGCCGTCCCGTTTGCGGTCTGCCTCAATGTGCGTGATGGCTTCCTGCATGGTTCCGTAGTGGGCCAGATAGAGTTTGAGGGCTTCCTTCTCCGTGCGTTCGGTGGTGTAGGCCCAGTAGCATTCCGGCGCTTCTTCCACGCCGTACACATCCGAGTTTTGTCCCCGACATATCCAGACTTCCTTGAAGTAGCTGCGTCCTTCCCGGTTGTTCAGGGCATTGATGGTAAATATCTGCTGCCGCTGGATGGGGGTCAGTCCCAGGATGGCGGCAATGTCCTCGTAGCGGTCCTTGAACTTGGTCTGGTCGAGCAGTATCTTCACGTCGGAGTTGTTGATGATGGCTTCCTTCACGATGGGCGAATCTATCACATCGTTCAGCTCCTGGGTAACGACACCTGCTATGCCATGGAACTTTCTGACCGTTTTGTACAAATATTTGATGTATTCTGCCATGGTAGGTAAAGCAATCGCCTTCCACGCTTCCTCGATAATCAGCGCCTTGCGTCCTTTCTTGATGCGCATTTTCTGCAGGAACACGTCCATGATGATGAGTACCACAATCGGGAAAAGCACAGGGTCATCCTTAATCTTGTCGATTTCGAAGACGATGAACTGCTCATCGAAGAGGTTCACATCCAGGTCGGAGTTCAGGGTCATCTCCAGTTCGCCTCCCCGGTAGAACTGCTTCAGGATGGCAGCGAAGTCGCGGATGTTGAACTGAATCTTCTCCTGTGCCACGATTTGAGGAATGCGTTCCAGAGCAAACTCGTAGTAGGAGTTGAAGGACAGTTCCCGGACTTTCAGTCTGCGTTTCTGTTCCTCGATGTGGTCTATCTGCTTGTCTATCTTGATAAGCATGGAGTTGTTGTAGAGTTCCTTCTTGTAGTTCTCGATAATCTGCAGGGCACGTTCCTTTTCCCCTTTGCTAGCCGCTTCATCCTGGGCAAGGGCATAGAGCGAGCGGCACTGGCGGAGCAGCTTGAGTCGCCGGGCTTCTGCCGGAAGCATGAGTGCCCTGCTTTCCGCCTGCTTGTCCATTTCGGCTTCTCTGATTTGGGCATCAATGTCTTCCATGCTGTGAGAGAACTTGTCGTAATCTTCTTCCATCTTGGAAGCTACGAGTAATTTCTGCCGAAGTCCCTCACGTTCTTTTTCGGTGAACTTGGTAAAGGGATGGAAATAGGCTTCGTAGTATTCCACGATGGTCTGGTTGATGAGCATGTCCTCAATCTTGCTTGGAAAGTCGTTGCCCTTAAAAATGAGGAAGATGAGTGACTTGAGGAAGTTTTTCTTCTCCCCAAAGTTCAATTCATACTCTTCCTTTGTTACCTTGAAAGGGTTCATAGAGATGGGCTTCTCCTTGGAGTAAGAGATATACGTTCCCTTGTAGTAGCCGCAGATTCCTTCGTAGGAGTCACCTGTATCGACCATAACGACATCAGTATGTTGTTCTAAAAGTTGACGGACCACGCTGTTCATGTGGAACGATTTCCCGCTTCCCGAAGGTCCGATGCAGAAGAAGTTGGCATTGTCTGTCATCTTCACCTTGCCCTCTTTCCCTGTGATGTCAATACACACCGGCAGCCCCTGGCGATCGGTGTAGTAAGTGGTCAGCGGAGTATCTTCCGAACCTTTCAGATGTTCCTTGAAGAAGAAGCACAGAGCGGCATCGGAGAGCGTCAAAAAGAGGTCGTAGTCCGGATTGAAGGCATAACCGTTGCCGGGAAAGCTGTCTGTAAACAATTCCAACTGGTTGTAGGCAGTACGGGACGGCATGATGCAGCACTCATACAGCTTGGTTTCCAGATAGGAAGTAACCGGTGTAACCTTGTCTACCGGGCAGCTCACCAGGATATTGAAATTGCAATAAACCAGCTGCGTGCTATCCACCGCCAGGCGGTCCAGCACTTCCTCAATGTCTTCCTTCGCAATCTTGTTGCTCGGGTCAGGCATGGAGCCGTGGCGCTTGGCTTTGGCTTGTAACTTGCGCAGCAGTTTCCGTTGGTTCGGTATCTGTACCACCTGGTTGAACACCACACAATCGGCATGGGGCACACTCGTCAGAAAAGAGAACAAATCCGTAGCGATGCCGTAGCCGTTGATATTCATCTGTGTGTAGGGCTTCACCAGCGAGGGCAGGTTAATCTCGTCTATATCCACCAGCGGATAGGAACGGACTACCCGGTCGCCGATTTTCAAATACTCATCCGATGCCTTGAAGTTGGTCATCGAGAACGGGCCATGCCGGAACTGGAAAGCCATGAAGCGGTGGCAGTACTCATTGACTTCCTCTTTACTGAGTTTGCGATGCTTGATGTTCTTCTCCTTGAGGATGTCGCTCACTTTGGAAACCTTGGAATGGAAATCCAGCCATTTCTTCGGGTCGTACTGAACGAACTGGCTGCGCTGTGCCTCCTGCGTAATGATAAGGTAGGTACGTATCTCCGTAAATTCTCTTCCCTCAAAGTAACGGAAGTAGCTTTTGGTCAGGAACTCCGCATTCTCCGGCACCTCATGGTGGTAGGACTGCTTGCAGAGCACGTCCTGTTTCTGCAGGGCATAGCCCTCGCCAAGGGTCTGCACCACGTTGGAGAGCACATCCTGAAAGAGCATGTACTGTTCCGCATCGGTACAGAGCTGCTGCACGGGATTGGTTATCTCGAAAATAACCGACGGTTCCCCCTTGGCTGAAAAAAGGACGACATTGCCGTCCGTTTCCTCCAGCTGTGCATAGAGGCCGTCAAATATTCTTTTCTTGGTACGTGCCATAATCTTTGAAATAGTTTTACGAGTTTCGTTTCAGATTCTTGTAAACATAGATACCCTTTGCCCGCCGTTTATTGTGGAGACCGCCACGCTGTTTGACATAAATGGTGACCAATCCGACCAATGCCATCACCAGCATGGCGATGAACCCGGCAAGCTTTCCCAAAGCGATGGAGAAGCCGATAAAACCTACGAACGACACACCGATGGCCGCTGCTGCCAATGTCAGGAAACGGCCGCGTATGCCCATGAATTCCAGCGGTTTCTGCAAGCCTTTGAAAACGGGATAACCCTCCTGATTCATCGTCATAATTCTGGATAGTATGTTGACAAGTTAGATTACTTAAAGAAGAGCGGAAGCGCCTCAGAAAGAGCAATAAATGCAATACAGCCACCAATCGTCAGCATGATAGTTTTCTTGACATCCTGATCGCCGTTTTGCATCTTGAAATAAACGTTAAAAGCACCTACTAAAACTATAACAGCTGCAATCGCTTTCATCAAGTTTGACACCGGAGTCTGGTAGGAACTCACTTCCTGGGTGGCTTTGGTAAAGCCTGCGGCTCCCTTGCTGGCAGCCATGAGTTCACCTGCCGATACCCAGAGGGCAAGGACGAACATGAGGCATTTCTGTACCACACTGCAGGCCATAAGGCGGTTGACTGCTTTTTCAGAAGAACGCTGGATAGAGCGGAAGATGCTTTCGTTTCCGCATACGAGTTGATTGAGTTGTTTCATTGTATATTTCTTTGATAATGATTTCATCGCCAAAGGAACAGAGGTCGCCAAAGAAACAGAGGTCATTCAAGTATCAGAGGTCGCTAAAGGAACGGTGGACTTACGTCCGGTTGGTTTCGGGTGTATTTACCCGGCATATCGCATGCTTTCGCAGTGATAGATAATGGTGCCCAGGTCGCATTCACCGGTCTCGGCCAGCTGGTCGATGGCTTTGAAGATGTCATCCACCAGGATGCCGTCTGTCAGGATGGCTTCGCGGTAGGTCGGTGAGCGGAAGGGTTGGTCGTCATCTTCTGGCTGCTCTTCATTGGAGTTATCTTCTTCGGATGGTTGCACATCAGAAGGTTCTTCTTGATTATCCGATTCAGTTGCCTGTGAAGGAGTTGCTATTCCAGATTCAATTTCATTGTACACATCTTCAGAATTATCTGTTTCTTCCTGCTCATCTTCGGCTTCTTCTTTCCCTTCCTGTGAAGTATCGGCATCCGATTGAGTTGGGGAAGCATCGTCCTGCTGACTGCTTTCTAAAGTGTTCTCGTTATGAGAATCTTCTTTCTTCGGTTCCTCACGGCTTACCTTGTGAGGTCGGAAGGACTGGGCTTCGTCCGATATATCTATATCCTCCTCTACATGGTTATCCTGTTCTGCTGCTTCCGCTGCCTTGGCTCGCTGGATGTCCATCACAATCAAGAAGGCATAGTAGCACAACAGCGCCACAAAGAGAATTGAGATTATTTGTCCATAGGTCATAGCTGTACTTATATGAGGTTGGGTATTACAATAATGTCCTCTTGCGGAACCGGTTGGAAACGGATTCCCAATTTCATGCCCCGGTTCTCCAGACGCTGTTTACGGAAGGTGTTTTCGGTATAGTACATCAGGTTCTTCTGTCCGCTGAGTATATAGCCTTTCACTTTCAGGCGATAGCGTAGGCGTACCTTGGCCCGGTTGGATATTACATTGATTCGGGTGATGGGATCCAGACCGAATACCATTCTCCTTCGTTCCCGACGCACCATTTTCTGACGGACGCGGGAGGAGACCTTATATCCTTCATGCTTGGAGCGTTTCAGTCCCATTTTGGAAGCGATACGGCTGACGGTTACTCGGGTCACACCCAGTTTCTCGCCGATTTCCGTAAAGGATTCTTCATTGAAGTGGCTGCGGATATGGTCGGCACGTTCCATCCATTTGGACTTGGCCAGCTTGCCCAGTCCCAGTTCCTTGGCTTTGTACTTTACGGCTGACACGCTCATCTCCAGCATGGCGGCGGTATGGGCGGTGGTTTCTACCGGATAAAGTTCGATAAGCAGGGACACCATCTGGTCGTTCCATCTATTCCATTTCATAATCTTCCTTGTTGAAGTTGATAAACAATGATTTCTTCTTTCTGCGAAACTCGGAGAGTTGCGGCAGATAGGTCTCAAAGAAGGCACGGACGATGGCATTGACCATGTCGGAACGGCTCCGGTTGTGGATGTCGCAGTCGTCGAGTGAATCGGCCAGGTCTCGGTCGAGTTTGCAGACCAGCCGTTCGTCCTTGTCGCCTCGTTCATCGGAAGTGTCCAGATAGTTCATGAACACTTGCCAGCACTTGTTCCCCTCCACAGAAGGGGAAAGAGCAGCTGTAGCTCCGTCTGTAGTTTCTTCGTTCACGGGTGCCTCTTGGGAGGTCTTGCTGGTAGAATCCGACTTTTCCTTCGGTTCGCCCGTCAAGGTCATATCGGAATCGTTGATACCTTTAAGAAGGTCGTCAATTTCGGGAATGTCTTTTGTCATTGCACGATAGGTATTGATGGTTACTGATTATGTTGATGCTCACTGTTGTTTTCCTGTTCTTCGTCTTCGGCTTCATCCAGCGCAATATGGGTGCTTGTTTCGGCCTGATATTTCTTCTTGCCGTTCTTGGGATAAAGGTTCTCCGTCAACTGGATGCCGGAAAGTTCCATTTCACGGATGGGACCGGTCTTGTCAAAGATGCTGAAATAGATCTTGTCGAATACTGAACTGACATAGCGGTACTGCATATCCAGTGCGGCGATGGTGCTGAACCGTTCCATGTCTGCCCGTCGGGGTATCTTTCCGGTGACATACCCGTAGTTGGAGAAGGTTTCCCGGGTGTTGTCCCATAGGATGAGTTCGGAGCGTTTGCCCACGCGGTTGTCGTTCAGGTTGGGGATGATGAAGAGTTGTGCTTTCATCCGTTCGCCGACGGCCTGACGAAGTCGGTCCAGAAACAGCAGGAAACTGGCGGTGGAAGGAATGGTCACCAGGTCGTAGTGGAACGGTACCACAATGATGTCTGAGTTGACAAAGATGGGTACGAGCCCTTCGGCTTTCAGACTTCCCGGTGAGTCAATGAGTACCACATCTATTTCGGGGTCGTTGTGTAGCTTCTCCACCAGCGAGGTCATCTCCGCCTTGTTGTTGGGTTCGTATGACCAGACTTCATAGGGCAGTTGTTCCTCTCCATATTTCTTGATGTCTGACTTGCGGCATTTCATGATCGAGTGTTGGAAGTCGCAGTCGATGACAACCACCCGGACGCCTTTTGCCACTAAGTAGTTGGCAAAGGTGACGCAAAGGGTGGTCTTTCCGACTCCTCCTTTCTGGTTGGCAAAGGTTACTATGACCGGGGTCTGTATCATGTTGTTTTCCGTTTATTAAATTCGCAAGCAAAAGTAAATGCTGGAACAGGGAAAACCTAAATGCACAACATCAATGTGCTTTCGGTTGCTGAAACCGAGGGTTAAATGGACTTCGGAACAAGGGAATCTGAGAAAAATTAGCCAAAAAAGTTACAACTAAAAGTCCCCTTTTGACTTTCAGTTGTAACTTAAATCATTAAACATCAAGGTATTCATATCCAAAAATAACAAAGTAATAAAATCCAAAGTCAAACGATTCCTTTTCATTTTAATGTTCAAATAAGAAGGCTTTTGGCGAATCTTGTGCTATAATTTTGCTACATTTGTAGTTAGCTTACACTTATGACTTACCTATGATCAAACTTCGCTGCGTAGTAGAACGAATTGCTTACCTGAACCCCGATAACGGATACACGGTATTGAAAGTGAAGGTTTCCGGTTACACAAATCCGGTTACCTTGATTGGCTACCTGCTGGACTTGCCTGCAGGTACGGCGCTTCTATGCGAAGGTGAATGGAAAGTAGACCGAAAATACGGCAACGAGTTTGTAGCGAACACCTGGACGGAAATCATGCCTTCCACTCTCTTTGGAATCGAAAGATATTTGAGCAGTGGCTTGGTAAAAGGTATCGGCCCCAAGTATGCCAAACTCATCGTCAAACAGTTCGGTCTCCAGACACTGGAGATCATCGAGAACGACATCGAACAGCTGCTGAAAGTTCCCGGTATCGGCAAAAAACGCTTTTCCCAGATTCAGGAAAGCTGGGAGAAGCAGAAAGACATCAAGGATGTGATGGTGTTCCTGCAAAGCTATGGAGTAAGCACAGCCTATGCCGCCAAAATCTACAAGAAGTATGGCAAGGACAGTATCGGCAAGGTACGGCAAAACCCTTATCGGTTGGCAGATGAAGTGTGGGGCATCGGTTTCAAGATGGCCGATGACATAGCCCACAACATGGGGTATCAGGACGATGACCCGCACCGCTGCAGAAGCGGCATTCTGCATACGTTGCATCAACTATCTAATGAAGGCCATGTCTATGCAGAAAGGGAACAGCTCATCAAAGCCGCCCATGAACTGTTGGCCACCGATGAGTCCCTCATCATTCATACCTTGAAACAGATGGAAACAGAGGATGAAATCATCGCTGAAGAAGATGCCATCTATCATCCTTATTATTACTATGCAGAAGTCGGAGTAGCCCGGAACCTGCTTGACCTGCTGCTTCCTGCCGAACAAGACCTCTTCATAGAGACTCTTGAAGTAAGCTCACTCAGCAAGGAGACAGGTATCGAGTATGATGAAATCCAGTTACAGGCCATCGAGCAGGCCATCCGTTCCAAAGTCATGGTGCTGACCGGAGGACCGGGTACCGGTAAAACCACCACAACTCAGGGTATTCTTTCCGCTTTCAAGCATTTGGGACTGAAGATTCTGCTCGCTGCTCCCACCGGACGTGCCGCCAAACGAATGAGCGAAGCCACCGGACGGGAAGCCAAGACCATCCACCGTCTGTTGGAGTATAACCCGCAGGAAGGTTGCAAGCGAAACGAGGAAAATCCACTGGAAGGGGATGCTCTCATTGTGGATGAATGTTCAATGATAGACATCCACTTGATGATGCATCTGATGAAAGCTATCCCCTCGAACATGCGTCTAGTCCTGGTAGGTGACGTGGACCAGCTGCCGAGTGTGGGCCCGGGGAACGTATTGCGCGATATCATTGAAAGCCGGAAGATACCCGTCATCCGCTTGACCCGCATCTTCCGTCAGGCACAGAGCAGCCGGATTGTGATGAGTGCCCATGCCATCAACCAGGGCTACTATCCTGATACGAGCAACGGCAAGAACACCGACTTCTTCTTCATCAACCAGGAACAGCCCGAAGCAGTGGCTGCAACCATTGTGGAACTGGTGCAGAAGCGACTTCCCCAAGCATATGATGTAAATGCTCATCAGATTCAGGTATTGACTCCCATGCAGAAAGGAAGTATCGGAGCCATTGCACTGAATGCAGCGCTGCAGAAAGCCTTGAATCCCTCAAAGGTTGGACTGACTCGTGGAGTCAACACCTTCAAACTGGGTGACCGTGTCATGCAGCTACGAAACAACTACGAAAAGAAAGTGTTTAATGGAGACTTGGGATATATCGAATCAGTAGATACAGATGAGAATACACTAAGCGTCAATTTTGAAGGGACAATGGTATCTTATGAAATTTCAGAACTGGAAGAACTGACATTGGCTTATGCAACTACAATCCACAAATCGCAAGGCTCTGAATATCCCATCGTGGTGATGCCCGTCATGATGAACCACTACATCATGCTGCAACGTAACCTTATCTATACCGGTATCACTCGTGCCAAGAAAATCTGCATTCTTATCGGCACCCAAAATGCCCTTCACTATGCCATCAATAACATGCAGGTTCTGAAACGAAATACCAAACTGAAAGAGCTGTTAAATATGTAATCACATTTCATTTCAATTGAATTCAAGGGAGAACCCCTCGGCAATACGCCGAAAGGCTCTCTCCTTTAGTTTTTCATTTCGTCCAATATTTTTTTCAACAGAAAGGAAGCATTCAGGTTCTTTGCCACCCCTTTGGATATACGATAGGTATATTCAATGTCTTTCGAAAGGGCTATTTCAAAACAATAATTGCTGAACACCTCTTTATTCTCGTCCTCCAGTTTTGCCAGCTCCAAATCATGGGTGGCGATCAATGCCGCTACATGATGGCATATAATCTCGCGCAGGAAGACGATTGATCCTTCCAGCTTGTCTTTCGAATTCGTACCTTTCAGAATCTCATCCAAAATAATCAGGGTATAAGGATTGGACTTCACATGCTGTATGAGCTGCTTCAAGCGAAGAAGCTCCGCATTGAAATAAGAGATATCCTTTGACAGATTGTCTGTTGTTCGCATGCTTGAAAACAGGGTAACGATCGAGAATCTGAAAGAGGTAGCACATACAGGCACCCCGTTGCAAGCCAGGATGTAATTGAGTCCGATGGTCCGCAGGAAAGTACTTTTCCCTGCCATATTGGCTCCGGTCACGATGGCGACATGCTTCTTTCCGAGTGTAAAGCTATTAGGGACAGCTTGCTTGTAGGCCAGAAAAGGATGATAGATATCCATGGCTTCAATCACCCTCTCATCCTGGTCCGGAAGTATTTCCGCTGCGGTGTTGGCAGGATGATTGAACGAGTAATTGGCCAGACTGACCAACGCATCTATTTCAGAAATGCAATTTATCCATTTTTCCATGTGCGCCAGGTGTTTTTTCTCCCATTGGATGATACGCTTCAACAGTAAAATGTCAAACAGGAAGAAACCATTGAAAAGAATATAGAAAATGGCATTCCCTCGCTGATCGAACAGGTTCAGCAAGCGCGACAATTCAGCGAAGGACTTCAAGCTGTTTGCTGAAGGGGAAAACAGTCCTTTTTGTAATTCGACCAAAACCCCGGCTTTGAATCTGGCATTCTGTATGTCATTCAAGACCTCGATATAGGCAACGAGTTCTTGATAAATTTTACTTATACTGATATTGGTCGCCAATGTCTTGCGAAAGAACAAAATCGAGCAGCCAAGGTTTAATAGGAAGAATGTCATAAAATACTGCCACCCAATCAGTTTTAATAAAGCCAGCAGAAAAGAAAGAATGGTCATTCCTACGCAAACAGCAGGAATGGCGGAACGCAGGAGAAAGCCGTGTTTTTGTTTTTCTGAAGCCAACTTAGAAAGCATTTTAAGATTATCCGGAATGAACCTATTGGCCATAAACCTGATACGCCAACTGAAGTTATCTGCCAGTTCTGCAATGGCCGCCTGATTGAGGAGAATTTCCTGCTTATCCTGACAGAGGTTCGTCAATTTCTCGGCCAACCTGTCGCTCCCTTTCCGGGTGACACATCTGTTCATCCGGTTGAATAAGGAACTCGGACCAAACAGATCCAAATCAAACGAGTATTCATGTTCTGGATTGATGTAAACCTCTCCCGAGGAAAATGATGTAAAATCGCCTTTCAGATAGGCCAGTTCATTCTTGCAGACAGACTTTTTACGTTTCAGCCCATCACTGATTTTCTGACAACGACTGTCCAATACGCAAGCAGATAAATAAGCTGCAAAAAATGAACAGGCACCTGCCAGATTCAGAAAAGTGAAATGTTTGATAGCGAGATAGACAAAGAAAGCACTTGCACCAAAGAAAAGAAGTTTCGCCAGCAAATAGGCATTGCTCTTTCTGCGGAGCTTTGCTATTTGTACATCCAACTGATTTATTTCCGATTGATAAATAGAATACACCATAGCTTAATTTTTAAAAGGTGCAAAGTAAAGCAATAAGCAAAAGAAAAGCCTTGAACAAATTCAAGACTTTCCATCCAGGCGTATCTTTTTACGGATATGGCTGATTGTTTCCGGGGTTACACCCAGAAAGGAGGCGATACTTCTCAATGGTACTTTCTCTTTCAACTCTGGACACCTACTCATCAGTTTCTTATACCGTATCATCGGACTGCAATAGGAATCAAGAAACCGGTCATAAGCCAACTCATACAAATTTTCTGCCGCCTTCTTTCCTTCTTTCAACTTTCCCAGATTACCTTCCCAATATGTGACTAGTTCATTCAATGCAATTTCATAAACCACACAGTCTGAAATAGCTTGAATGCTGACCTTAGACTGTTGGGATTTTATGAATGAAGAGTAATCACATACGAACTCATTTTCAAAAGCATAGCCTACAATATGTTCAAGGCCTTCTTCGTCTGTAAACGAATACTCAAAGCTACCGGACACAATCCACCCGGCAGACCGTGAAACTTCATGCTGGCGGATAAAAAAATCTTTCTTCCTGTATGTATGTTGCTTGCCATGTTCCAAAAAGAAATTCCTTAGAAGATGAAGACTCAAGTTCTTTTGGTAATAATTGAAATTCTCCATGGTATCAGTTAAATAAACTCATATTGTGCACAAATAGGTTTTAATCACATCATAAATGCAAAGTTATATTTTAAAGATGAATATCGAACACAACAGTAGGTAGTTTCTTTCTTATAGGTAAACAGACTGTAATTACATCTTTAATGAGTGTCCATTATCCACCTCATCGTAGTTCGTCTTTTTTCCCACTTCCCATTCGCGGTTGGCGCTGTGGCTGCCGACACCTTCTTTCCGGAGTTTGCCCAGTCCTTGATGGGACTTCCGCTGCAAACTCTTAATCGGATTGAGCGTCTTCTTCTTGGACTTCTTGAACGGAACTCCGTTTCGTTTTTGCTTCTTGGACTTCTTCTTCACCCGTTCCACATCAAAACCTTCTTCATTCAGGTTGATAAGGATATGTTCCTTGAAGTTGATGGCATAGTAGGTATCATCGACCTGACGGATGATGAAACTTTCCTGGTACATGGCGCTGCGGGGGGACTTCACTTCGGGATCATTGAAGATTTCATGCAGGTGGCCGACGGAATCGGCATATTTGGGAGGACGTTCCGTGGAGATGTCCACCAGGTCCGGCCGGTCCACCTTGAATACCTTGCACAGCATTTCCACTTCGGCTGCGTTCTGCGGACGGAACTTCTCGATGAAGCTGATGCGGTTGTTGCGGTCAATGGCCTTGGCCATGAAAGGCGGCAAGGGTCTGCTTTGGCCATCGTAGTAGATGACACCTTTCTTTATATAGGCACGCTGTTTCTTGAGTTTCTGGAAAATTTCTCCCTGAGTGATTTTGGGATTGAGGGTCAGCAGCTGGTCTATGAATGCTTCAATCCGGTCAAAGCGTTGTTCGGGGGTGGCGAAGTCGAGCAGTTCTTCTACGGCAAGGACCCGTGCACCATGAATGACGGTCTTGTTGGCATGGTCTATCAGCATGTAGCCGTAGGGCTTGTCTTTCTTGCCGAAGAAGACCAAATCCACGCCGAAGTTCTTCTTCATTTCCTTCTGCAGTTCTTCCTTGTTGGCGCATACGTCCCGGTATTTCTTCAGGTAGGCTCTCAGCTGGCGGTTGCGTGCCTTGTCCTGATAACCTTTCTTATAAAGGGCTTCAATCTCTGTCAGGGGGAGTTTCTTTTGGATTCGGCCTCCTTGCTTGACGAAGACGTTGCCGTCTTTCTGGAAGACTTCATAGCCCATGGTTCCCATCACGGCCTTGAACTGGGCAAAGGAGGAGAAACTGTACTGCTTGGCAGCCTCGATGTCCTTGTCTGTTTTCTGCTTCCGGTCCATACCGAGTATTTTGTCAATTACCATCTGTGAACGTCTGCGTTCATGGTCGTGCTGTATCTTGTGTCCATCGGGCGCAATTCTTGAAGTTACAATGTGCAGGTGAGCATTGTCTGTATCGTTGTGGGAATAGATGAGCCAGGGTTGTCCGGGTTCAGCATAACCCATTTCCTGCAGATACTGGTGCGCGAAATCAAGCAACTGCTGTTCCGACATCTCGTGGCCCTTGCAGGAGATGGCTACATGGAACTGGGCTTTCTGTATTCTGGGATTCATGGAGGAATATTCCATGAGAAACTGAGTCAACTCTTCGGGGGTTGGCTTGCGTACTTCACCGAGTGCTCCGAAGTTTTGTATCTCCAGTAACCGGGCTACACCTTTCGCCACCTTCCGTTCATTGTAATCTACGGCATGGAAGTTCGAACTTCCGGGTAAAATGGTTGCAATCATCTAAATTGTCGGATTAGTTGGGTTCAACGGTCAAAACATATACCGCACAAACGCTACTTCTGCATTTTGGTTTTTATACACTTGAGTGTAATCAGTTCCAAATCCCGTTTGATGCGGTTCATCGTTTCCTGTGTTTCGCGGATGGTTGGAAGCACTATCTCCTGGATATAGCTGGGTGCAAGCAACCCGGCTACCGCCAGTTCATTGGCTCGTTTGACCACCTGATTCAGGTTGCCGCCTGCCCAGGACAGTTCGTTCTGATTCTTTCGGTAAAACTCACCGAGTTCTCGGATCAACTCGATGCGTTCCTTCACATCCACATTGGAAAATTCCTGCACTGCCGACAGGATATAATGGCTCACAGAGTGGAATGAGCCTGATTTTTCCTTCAACAGCTGGGCTTCCTCGGGGGTAAGCCGCAACTGAAATACTTTGGTCTTCTGTTTCATACTTCCTTGGATTACTTGTTAGCCGGGTTCCCCGGACACCTATTTCGCAGAGCGAAACAGCGATTTATCGCCCCGTTGCGGCAGCAATCGGCAAGTGACCCTTGTGAGGACAAAACTCCGTTTTGTAATGACAAGGGTACAACTTGCTTGACAAATCCTGCAACGCAGTTCGATGCCTTCCCGGTAGCTTTAGAGACCTCAAAGAAGCACAAAAAACGGCGAAACGCAAAAATTCACAACATCATTCTTGGGAGAAATCTTCGGTCAATTTATCTTGATTATCAAGCATTCTAAGTTTGCTTTTCCGTTGTTCTCAACTTCTTTGGAACGGCATACGTCCGTATAATAATCACTTGTTGCCAAGTTTGGCTGATGCCTTGAACACATGGTTCTCCCATCTCATATTCCGAGGTTTCAGTAATCCGGCAATATAGAGTTGCTAAGCTATAGATATGTCTAATTTCTTAGCTTGTTGACTTCAAGGGCAAAAGAGTATTACAGCGTATGGACTCAGAACGGGAGGGAAAAAAAGTGCAGAAGCGTATGGATATTCGGTCATGTAAAAACGCCAACAGCAAATTACATGGTAGCTATGACCTAAAACATAGAGGGTGTCTCACTTTATGAGGGAGTATCGTGGTAACTTTGCAACAAAGTCCATTGGTTGGCTCTGTATGAGATACAAAATGAGTATATTTACGGATATTACTGGTGGAAACAGCTTTGAGTAAGTCAAGTGGAATTCTCCATAAGAGCAAGGAGAGTTCTTTTTTAGCTAATACTCTCACAAACGAACTAAATTACGTGGTCCAACATGGTCCAACACGACAAAAATATGGTCCAACAATGGGAAAACAATCACTCATATCAGGAACGATTGACACTTCAAATCCCCGGAGCAAATGACTTGTGAATCAATGATTAAATAGTGCTAACAACCATAAAAAAGAAGTCGCATTATTTCTATATCTCATTGATTTTTAGTATATTTGAGTATAGAAAACAGCCCTCTAAAGCTATCACTTACTAAAAAATAGACAGCTATGGTATTGGTACTATTCTTCATATATTTGATACCGGTCACGATAATATTCGCCATTCTCTTGAAGGTGGGATTAGTCGTTATCATAAAAGCCATCCAGCTTGCCTGGTGGCTAGGTAAAATCATGTTCTCTCTTGCCTGGAAGCTGCTGGTGTTTATCATGGTTTTACTCATAGGGATGATAAGGACAAATGTGCCGCCAAAGTTCTGAAGGACAAAAGAGGGAAAGAAGTGTCTTCAGACCAAGAAGGTAGTACGCTGCATGGGGAAGTGGCTAAATTGTTCCCTCTGGTTAAGTACTACTTTTAAGCGAACACTAAGTGATATGGTAGGGAACCTACCGAAAACGACAATCCGCATCAGTCCAAACGATTGATGCGGATTGTTCGCTATATATAAGGTATAGGGTGCTTAGAAACCCTTACCTTTGCTGCGTTCGTAAACCATTTCTTGCTGGTTGTCGCAATTCGTTAATCGGAACTGTACAGTACATCCAACAGGCATATCCTTAGGCAAGTGAGGAGTAAGCGCTACGATCACCTGATTGATGTTGCTGAATCCGATATTTGTCAGTTCGGCTACAACTACACCCTTGAAATAAGCACGGGCATGAATCATCATCTTGGGCGATATGCGGAAAAGCTTATAAGCAGGTTCCTCAAGATCACGCGCCTTTCCTTGCTTACTTTTCTTATTGGAGAAGAATACAAAATCAATAATCTTGGCATTCAATTCCCAAGCACGAGTAAAGTCTATCTTTACATAGCCTCTGGTCACTTTATATCCCTGACTATGGTTCAAACCGAAGGCAACATCCGCAATATTGGCATCACAATCGTTTTGGGCAATGGTGGCCCATGTATGGCGGAAGGTATAGCCACAATAGAACTGTTCTTTCTTCATGCCCATATCAATACAGATTTTTCTGATACCTATGTTTACACCGGCACAGAAGCTGTCAGAATCCCTATAACGGCTATGAAAAACAAAGAGGTACTCATCTTCCTCATCCGCAAGGTACTTATTAAAAGTCGTTTGAATAAAAGGTTCTACACGCATTTCCATATATGCTTCGTCAGCACGGCTATGCCTTGTTTTAGCACGTTTATACGAAATGATACCATCATGGTAATCTTCCTTCTTCAGATTGTACAAGTCAACCGTATTGATTCCGCCCAAACAAAAGATGAGCAAAGCTATATCTCGTCCCAATTCCGGGGTAGAGGCAAGCATCTTGGTTTTCGGAAGGGGCCGGTTAAAGAACTCACGACAAGCTTCTGCGCTGATTGCCAACTTCATGGTCCTGTCTGATTTTGGAATGCTAACTTTAAGCCAAGGATTATACTTGATGCGTATGAGCCCGCGCTCTTCATCATTCAATTCAACCAGTGCTTTCTTGAAAATCTGACGCACACAGGTAGGGTACATCTCCTTGGCTCGATTGGTCAACGACAAACTATCTATCCAATTATTAATGGTAGTAGTGGTCAGTCTGGAGAACATCACTTCGGTGGAGCCCAAATAGCGCTGCAGGTGATCAACAGCCAAGCGATAATTCTTCGCATTACGTTCGTGACCTTCCTCACGCATACGCGCAATAAACTTATTCGCATACTCACTGAAGTTGACTTCTTCATCCAGATTGTTTAAATACTCAATCAATTCTGCTACGGAGAAGTGAGAAACATCCTTGCGATTCACGAGGTCACTGTAACGTAAAATCTCACGAGAACAATAGTCATTTACTACGGGATCCTTGATCTCACCCGTCTTGCTGAGTTGCTTATCCGTGACGATTTTTGAGGTCTTGATATACCCCATACGAGAGCGGTGAACGATACGAATGTACACCGGATAGAAGCCATCTGCACGCTTCTTTCTAACTACTGCTTTAAAATTTGCCATATTCTCTTGATTTTTAATTGTTTCAGTGGTGTATGGATTGGTGTATGTGGCCCTGTTTAAAAGTGTATGCGTGGTGTATGCGTAGGCCGTACATTTGGCTTCACAAAGCGATGTCAAGTGTACGAACCGCTTAAAAACAGTTTAGGCTGTAATGCCTTAAAATCAGGTCATTACAGCCTAAAACAATTATTTAATTATCCGTCGATTATTCCTCAACAGCAGCCTGCTATTGCTGTCAGCGGTCCGTTTGGAGCTGTAAAGGAACAGTCGTCGGGGCTGTATGCCCAGACATTGGCCGAACGAGGATTCCTGACGATTGCTTTCGATCCTTCGTTTACCGGTGAAAGCGGTGGACAGCCTCGCAGCGTAGCTTCGCCAGACATCAACACCGAAGACTTCTCGGCGGCGGTGGATTACCTCGCGACACGTCCGGATGTGGATGCCGAACGAATCGGCATCATTGGCATTTGTGGTTGGGGTGGTTTTGCTATCAATGCGGCTGCCAACGACACACGTATCAAGGCAACGGTAGCTTCCACAATGTACGACATTAGCCGCTGTACAGCAAACGGTTACTTCGATGCCGCTGACAATGCAGATGCACGCTACAAAATGCGTCAGGAGTTTAACGCCCAGCGCACGGAAGACTACCGTACTGACACTTATCCCCGCACCGTGATGAATCCGGAGCCTGCCGGTAATGCACCGCAGTTCATGAAGGATTATTACGATTATTACAAAACCGAACGGGGTTATCATCCTCGTTCCATCAACTCCGGTTTGGGCTGGAACAAAACCTCCAATCTTGCATTTCTCAACGCACCTATCCTTGCGTATGCCGATGAAATCCGCAGTGCCGTGTTGCTCATTCATGGAGAAAAAGCTCACTCCCGCTATTTTAGTGAGGATACTTTCAAGAAGCTGAAAGACGATAATAAAGAACTGATGATTATTCCCGATGCCGTACATACGGATTTATATGACCGGACAGACATTATTCCATTCGATAAGCTGGAGGAATTTTTCAAAGAATACTTAAAATAGAAGGCTTCAAGAAAAAGAATGGGATAGCGCAGAAAGCGAAAATATATTGCCGATGTGGGTGGCTGACATGGATTTCCGTACAGCCCCCACTATCGTCGATGCTTTACGCCGACGGGTGAAACACGGTATTTTCAGTTATACCCGTGTGCCCGACAGTTACTACGAGGCTGTTACAGGCTGGTTCGCACGTCGTCACGGTTGGACGATTGACCGTGAATGGATAATTTACACATCGGGCGTAGTCCCAGCCATCTCGGCAGTCATCAAGGCTTTGACCGTTCCGGGAGATAAGGTATTGGTGCAGACCCCAGTCTATAATTGTTTCTTTTCTTCAATCCGTAACAATGGGTGTGAAATGGTATCATCACCGTTGGTTTTTGCAAGTAATACTTCCACCATCGATTATGAAGATTTAGAGCGTAAGACTGGTAATCCGAAAGTGAAGGTGATGCTGCTGTGCAATCCTCACAATCCTGCCGGAAGGGTGTGGAAACGTGAAGAACTGGTACGTATTGGTGAAAATAGAACGCAACTATATACTTTACCATACCAAGCATTACGTATAACAAAGTAAATAGTTGCGACTTAATTTTTTATCTCATTTTTTCTTTTCTTCCATAACTGCCAACTATTGATTATATTCTGCCATACCACATAACTACCCGGACCGACAGACGATAAAGGATTAAGATACGTAACCGCCATCCAAATAGCTAGTACTGTATTTTTTTGCCCCAATGCCTGTCCTGCACTTATACGGTCATTATATGCACTACCAATTCTTTTACCAAAATAAAATTGTAAGCAACAAGTTACTAAACCGGCAAAAGCAATCAACATCTCTACCGTTACATCAGCAGTACTGTTAACCAAAGAGCGAGTAGTCTGCCCCATTACAATGGTCAATGCTACCGCCCATAAATAAAAAGCCGAAGTATGATATTTCAGTAAAAACTTGTGGAGCCGGGGAATATAATAACGGAATAATAAAGCGATAAAAAACGGTGCAAGCAACAATGGAAAAACCTTACTTAAAATCTTAAGAAAAGCAATACCAAAAGTAACATCTGTATGTGGTTCAACCAATGGAAATATCAAAGGAACTGCTATTGCAGCCAAAATATTTGAAAGCAATGTATAAGTAGTCAAACTGGAAGCACTTCCACCTAGTTTTCCCGTAATTACTGCCGCTGCCGTAGCAGTAGGACAAATAAGACAAACCATAGCCGCCTCGAATATCTCCTTATAAGATTCATCCATCGGACAAAATATTAACAACAACGCAATAATACCACAAGAAATGGCTTGAATAGCCAACAACCAGCCATGCCATACTCTAGGAACCAACTCTTTTGGTTCAATTTTACAGAATGTAAGCAACAATTGGGCAAAAATCAAGGAAGGAGTTAAAAAAGAAATCAACCCATTCATAAATGGCTTTGTCGGCTCCAGAAAAGTGAAGTTGGCAAAAACAAAATAACCGATAACTCCTGCAAGCATCGCTAGAGGTAACGTCCAATTCTTCATAAACTTAAACAAGTCCATCTTTCAATATTTATTTTAGAATACAAAATAAAAGAATTTAGTCCAAACACTCGTCTATTTTTCGGGTTTTGTGGCAAGTTTCGAATAAAAAACGCAAAACTTAAAGACAAAAGCCGAGTTTTCACTAAAAATCGCTACATTTGCAACTTAATTGATATGAAAACCGATAGACTTAAAATAATATTCCTGTTGTGTAGCCTGTGGCTGGTCTTTCCCTGTTTCTGCCTGGCGGCAAAGGGAAAGGACTTTGTAGTCGTCATTGATCCCGGTCATGGCGGACATGATCCCGGTGCTATCGGCAGACGTGGAAAAGAAAAAAACATCAATCTGAACGTAGCTTTAAAAGTAGGACAACTGATCCGAAATAACTGTAATGACGTAAAGGTAATATATACCCGGAAAACAGATGTCTTTATCCCTTTGGATCGTCGTGCACAAATAGCCAATAATGCCAAGGCCGATTTATTCATCTCTATACATACTAATTCCATAGCCCGTGGCAGAACTGTACGGGGAGCAGAGACTTATACGTTAGGACTCCACCGTACTGAAGAAAATTTAGAAGTTGCTAAAAAAGAGAACTCGGTTATTTTGATAGAGGATAATTATGAACAACGTTATGCCGGATTCAATCCAAATTCTTCTGAAAGCTATATTATTTTTGAATTTGTACAAGACAAAAATATGGAGAAGAGTGTAAAATTAGCCACTCTTATCCAAAAACAATTCAAGAATACAGCCAAACGAATAGACAAAGGAGTACATCAAGCCGGATTCCTAGTTCTACGTGCCACTTCCATGCCTAGTGTTTTGGTTGAATTAGGCTATATCTCAACACCGGATGAAGAACAATATCTTTTATCCGATGCAGGCACTACGGCGTTATCTAACAGCATTTATAAAGCATTCCTCAATTACAAGCGCGAACATGACGCCCCCATCGGCCGCAGCAGAGTACAAGAACAAGAATTACCGGAACCAGAAAACAAACCGAAAGAATCAAGAATAGAAATACAAACTGCGGAACCGGACACTGCAACGGAACCGGACAAGATTACCAAAAAGCCTGTGCCTGCCACACAAAAAAAGATCACAGGCGACCAAGCCCGAACATCTGCCAAGCCTGTATTTAAAATACAAATATTGGTATCAAACAAAATATTGCCCAAAGGAAGTAAACAACTGAAAGGTGTATCACCTGTTAGCTATTACCGCGAAAAAGGACTTTATAAATATACTTACGGAGAAAATACGGATTATAATAAAATACTACGCATGAAACGTAATATTACTCCTAAATTTAAGGACGCTTTCATTATCGCTTTCAAAAACGGAGAGAAAATGAATGTGAACGAAGCCATCAAAGAATTTAAAAAGAATAGATAATATAAAAGGTATAATTGAAATGACGAAAGAGGTAAAAATAGGATTAATAGGCATCGCTGCATTGGCTATGCTGATCTTTGGTATCAACTACCTGAAAGGAATAAATATGTTCCAATCTGCCAATTACTATTATGTAGAATATACAAATATAAACGGATTAGCCGGATCAAGCCCCGTCTTTGCCAATGGTTATAAAGTAGGTACAGTAAGAAATATCAATTACAACTATGCAAAACCGGGACATGTCACAGTAGAAGTGGAAGTGGACAAGGAAATGCGTATCCCCAAAGGAAGTACAGGAGAACTGGTTACAGAAATGCTGGGAACGGTAAAGATGAACTTACTCCTTAACTTTAATTCTACAGAATACTATCAACCGGGAGATACCCTGCCCGGCAAAACGAATGCGGGGCTCATGGGAGCCGCTGAAGAAAAGCTAGTTCCTCAAATAGAGCAGATGTTACCCAAAATGGATTCTATCCTATATTCATTAAATAAAATATTAGCTGATCCTGCATTGAGTGCAACCTTGCACAACGCAGAAAAACTGACAGCCAATCTGGATGTGACAACACGTCAATTAAACATGTTAATGCAAAAGGATCTTCCGCAACTTACTGGAAAATTAAACACAATTGCTGATAACTTCATTGCTATCAGCGACAATTTGAAAGGTATTGATTATGCTTCAACGTTCAATAAAATAGACTCCACTTTATATAATGTACAAATGCTGACAGAAAAACTCAATCGCAAGGACAACAGTATCGGATTGCTATTCAATGATCCTACTTTCTACCAAAATTTGAGTGCGACGACAGCAAACGCTGCAACCTTATTGGAGGATTTGAAAGCGCATCCTAAACGTTATGTACATTTCTCTTTGTTTGGCAAGAAAGATAAGTAACATATTTGCTAATTTAAAAATATTCTAAATAAGTCTACTCAACCATTTTTCCACTTATTTTCAGTAAATGACTGCAAATAGGGAAGAAATACCATGTAGACTTATTTCATTTAAAATAAATAAAAGCCTATTTTGACTGTTAGTCAGCTAAGAATCAGTCAATTATCAAACAACAAGAATCTTTCAAAAGCCTTTAGATAGAGGTTTTTATAAGTAACTGAAACTAAAGATATTACTCTTTAAAAATAAAAAGCAAGAAAAAAGCGATTTGTTTTTTCAGAAATTCATTTCGAAATTTGCATTGTAGAAGTTTCGCTTTTTATAATAAATGTTTCATATGATTGAAAACGATCACGTCGTTTTATGGGGTCGTTGCCTGAACCTTATCAGAGACAACGTACCAGAAACGACCTTTAAAACGTGGTTTGAGCCTATCGTACCGCTTAAATATGAGGACAAGGCACTGACAATTGGCGTCCCCAGCCCATTCTTCTATGAATTTCTAGAAGAAAAGTTTGTAGACTTGCTGCGCGCTGCCCTATATAAAGAAATTGGGGAAGGAACGCAGCTTATGTATTGTATCTTGACCGATAAGACCAACCATATAACTGTTAACATGGAGGGAAGCAAACGCTCTTCAGCACTACCCACACAAACAGTTATACGAGATGGTAACAAGGCACCTAATCCAATGCAGGCACCGGCTCCGCAGGATTTAGACCCACATTTGAATCCAAATTACAATTTTGAGAATTTCATAAAAGGAAATAGTAATGAGTTCTCACGTACAGTAGGAGAAACTGTAGCTAAAAATCCGGCAAAAACATTCAACCCTTTGTTTTTGTATGGACCATCCGGTGTGGGCAAAACTCACTTGACTAATGCTATTGGTACCCGCATCAAGGAATTATATCCTGAAAAAAGAGTATTGTACGTATCAGCACATCTGTTTCAGGTGCAATACACTGACTCTGTTCGTACCAATCATTTCAATGATTTCATTAGTTTTTATCAAACCATAGACGTTTTGATTATTGATGATATTCAAGAATTCGCCGGAGTAACCAAAACCCAGAACACATTCTTCCACATCTTTAACCATCTGCACCAGAACGGTAAGCAACTTATTCTGACTTCTGACCGTGCGCCGGTAATGCTACAAGGTATGGAAGAACGCCTTCTGACCCGCTTTAAATGGGGCTTAGTGGCCGAATTGGAAAAGCCGGACGTAGAATTGAGAAAGAATATCTTACGTAATAAAATACGTCGTGACGGTTTGAATATACCGGAAACAGTAATTAATTATATTGCTGAAAACGTAAATGAAAGTGTACGTGAATTAGAGGGCATCATTAATTCACTTTTGGCACAATCCATTATTTTCAAGCGTGATGTTGATTTGGATTTGGCTGAAAGAATTGTACGAAAAGCTGTACGCTGTTGTGAGAGCAAGCCTGTCACAGTAGAAGATATCATACAGAAAGTATGCAGCCATTACGAGATAGAAGAATCTGCCATCCATACTAAAACAAGAAAAAGAGAAGTGGTACAAGTACGTCAGGTAGCTATGTATCTGGCCAAAAAACATACAGACTCCTCTTCTTCCAAAATTGGTCAATTAATAGGTAATAAAGATCATGCAACCGTATTGCACGCTTGCAAAATAGTAAAAGACCAAGTAGAGGTTGACAAAGCATTTAAAGCGGATATTGAGGAAATTGAAGCTTCTCTCAAAAGGAAATAGAATAAAACCACAGAGGTGCGCAAAGGGCATTTTCTTTATTTCCCTCTGCGCACCTCTGTTTTAAGATTGATAGTTCCCGGCAATTCACTTCTCAAAACCCTGTTTCTTCAAGGTTTCTTTCAAAGTTACAGACATACATTCATTATCCGACTTCTTGTATCTGACCTCAGTAAATACCTGAGCCAGTGTTTCCTTATGATTTTCTTTAATAAACTGATGATTTTCCGGAAGTGACTCTTTATATCTATAAATACGATCAATATCCTCTTTGGTATAATCATGATACAATTCTTCATGCAAAATACCCTCTATAGGAAGACGATCGACTTGTGGAGGGCATTCATCCGGATATCCTACTGTAATAGTAGCCACCGGCATAACCAATTCCGGCAACTGAAGGATATCAATAATCTGATCAGGATTATAAATCGTTGTTCCCAAAAAACAAATACCTAATCCATTTTCCTCAGCCAATGTACAAAAGTTCTGAGTCACAAGCAATGCATCCGTAGCAGCATTCAAAAAAGAAATGGGATTGTCATAACCCGGTACCGCCTTACGCTCTCTGCACCATTTACTAAAACGGTTAAAATCCGCACAAAAAGTCAGTACAACCGGAGCACCTGTTACCATCGGTTGATTAAAATGGGCAGGTGCCAATCTCTCTTTCATCTGCTTGTCACGAGTCACAATCACACTATATAATTGCATATTACCCATTGTAGAAGCACGGAACGCCTTTTCAAGCAAATCATTTAACAAAGAAGCAGAAATATCTTCCTGCTTATATTTACGGATCGTCCGTCTATTATTTATCGATTCCATATATATTTTTCTTGCAAAGATAAAAAAAGAAAAGAGTAATAATGCATTTTTTGCAAAATATTATATGCTAAGAATCTGGCCTTTTCAACTAGTCAATCACTCATCCCCTCCATCAAAATTTTCAAAACAGAAAACTTCTACAAATAAGCAAGCATATATATCTTTTGATAATCAATAAATTAACAAATATTCTTGGATAACTTTCAATTTGTTGAAAACTTATCTGCTTTTTATTTTGTTAATTGAAAAAACATATATAGCTTTGCCGAAACTTTTATTATAATGAGTTGTAACTTCTACACTAAAACAACTTATTGATATTACAGTAAATCTAAAAATAAAAGTGGAAAGACAAACGTACACCTATGACGAAGCTTTTGAAGCATCTTTACAATACTTCAAAGGTGATGAACTTGCTGCAAGGGTTTGGGTAAACAAATATGCAGTAAAAGATTCTTTCGGGAACATTTTCGAAAAGTCTCCCGAAGATATGCATTGGCGCATTGCAAATGAAGTAGCCCGCATTGAAGCTAAATATAAGAACGGGTTAAACGCACAGCAGCTTTACGAATTATTGGATCACTTTAAATACATTGTTCCGCAAGGTAGCCCTATGACAGGTATCGGGAACGACTTTCAAGTGGCTTCCTTATCAAACTGCTTTGTCATTGGAATTGATGGAGCAGCCGACTCATACGGAGGTATAATCCGCATTGATGAAGAACAAGTACAATTAATGAAACGTCGTGGTGGCGTAGGACATGATTTATCTCATATACGACCAAAAGGTTCTCCGGTTAAAAATTCAGCACTGACTTCCACCGGACTGGTGCCTTTCATGGAACGTTATTCCAATTCAACACGTGAAGTAGCGCAAGACGGACGTCGTGGTGCTTTAATGTTAAGCGTATCCATCAAGCATCCAGATTCAGAAGCATTTATTGATGCCAAAATGACCGAAGGCAAAGTAACCGGTGCTAATGTATCCGTGAAACTAGATGATGCATTTATGCAGGCAGCTGTAAATGGCACTCCTTACAAACAACAATATCCGGTAGATTCCGATCAACCTGTTTTCACGAAAGACATTGATGCATCTGCGTTATGGAAAAAGATTGTCCATAACGCATGGAAGTCTGCTGAACCCGGTGTATTATTTTGGGACACCATCATCCGTGAATCCGTACCAGACTGTTATGCCGATTTAGGATATCGTACTGTTTCTACCAATCCTTGTGGTGAAATACCCCTGTGTCCCTACGATTCTTGTCGCTTATTAGCTATCAACTTATACTCATACGTAGTAAACCCTTATACAAAGGAGGCTTACTTTGATTTCGACTTATTCAAAAAGCATGTGGCATTGGCCCAGCGCATTATGGATGACATCATTGACTTGGAATTGGAAAAAATCGAGAAAATCATAGCTAAAATCGATTCCGATCCCGAAAGTGAGGAAGTAAAAGAAGCAGAGAAACATTTATGGGAAAAAATTTATAAAAAGAGCGGACAGGGAAGACGTACAGGCGTAGGTATCACAGCTGAAGGGGATATGCTTGCCGCTATGGGGTTACGCTACGGAACAGAAGAAGCAACAGAGTTTTCTGAACAAGTACATAAAACAATCGCTCTGGAAGCCTATCGTTCATCTGTTAACATGGCAAAAGAACGTGGAGCATTCGCTATCTATGACAGTGAACGAGAAAAAAACAATCCGTTCATCAACCGCTTAAAAGAAGCTGATCCAGAATTATATGAGGAGATGAAAAAATACGGACGACGTAATATCGCCTGCCTGACCATAGCTCCCACCGGAACTACCAGCCTAATGACCCAAACTACTTCCGGCATAGAGCCGGTGTTTATGCCGGTGTATAAACGTAGAAGAAAAGTCAATCCGAATGATCCTCAGACACACGTAGATTTTGTAGATGAAACAGGAGATGCATTTGAGGAATATATTGTATTCCACCATAAATTTGTGGAATGGATGACAGTAAACGGTTACGATCCCACCAAGCGTTATACACAAGAAGAAATTGACAAATTGGTAGAAAAGTCACCTTATTATAAAGCCACATCAAATGATGTAGACTGGCTGATGAAAGTAAAAATGCAAGGACGCATCCAAAAATGGGTTGACCATTCAATCAGCGTAACTATCAATTTGCCCAATGACGTAGATGAAGCATTGGTAAACCGCTTGTATGTAGAGGCATGGCGTTCAGGATGCAAAGGATGTACCGTTTATCGTGATGGCTCCCGCTCCGGAGTTTTACTTTCTACCAAAAAGGACAAGAAAGACAAAAAAGAAGAACTTCCCCCTTGCAAACCACCTACGGTAGTAGAAGTGCGCCCCAAAGTACTGGAAGCGGAAGTAGTACGTTTCCAAAACAACAAAGAAAAATGGGTTGCATTTGTAGGCTTGTTGGATGGACATCCATACGAAATCTTTACCGGTCTGCAAGATGATGAAGAAGGTATTTCATTGCCCAAATCGGTCACTACCGGACGCATCATCAAAAACATTGATGAAGAAGGCAACAAACGATATGATTTCCAGTTTGAAAACAAACGTGGATACAAAACAACCATTGAAGGTTTGTCTGAAAAGTTCAACAAAGAATATTGGAACTATGCTAAATTGATTTCGGGTGTACTTCGTTGGAGAATGCCTATTGATCGTGTTATCAAACTGGTAGATTCTCTGCAACTTGACAGTGAAAACATTAACACATGGAAAAATGGTGTAGAACGAGCACTGAAAAAATATGTAACAGATGGTACTAGTGCCGAAGGACAAAAATGTCCCAATTGCGGAAATGAAACTCTCGTATATCAAGAAGGATGCTTGATCTGCAAGACTTGTGGCACATCGAGATGTGGATAATGGTTTATTATATAATGTAACAACACAAAGGAAAAGCTCCTTCATGACTTTCGTGAAGGAGCTTTTTTATATAAACAAAATAAATCCCTTTTCTATCTTACCCCTACAATACGATGAAACCGTTCCACAATACGCCTTCCTAAATCCATACGCGTACTATCTACTTTATGAATGGCAGCAGGAGTCACATCATCTTTATATTTGGCTTTACCTACACGTATTTTCATCTTATCCAGATTACCGGAAATATTCACTCCAGCCTTAAAAGGCAAAGGCGATTTCAAAATGGATATATGATATTTAAAATTCATATCCAGTCCTTGCTCTCCCCCTATGGCAGCTTTATAACGATCTATAGACACTTGAAATGGATAAACAAGAACACTACCGTCATTAACAACTACATTAACCGAAATACTATCAAATACATTCTTCTTTTTATTTTTAAACATCAACATCTTTGAAATTTCGGCAAAGGTCTCACCATCCATCAACACCAAACTGTCCCCTTTTATATACATGGCCGAACGCAAAGTAGGTATACGAATATTCATATTTGAATCCAGACGTGCCTCTGCAGCCACATCAAACTGAACCCTTCCTTCAAAAGATCTCAGCATAGGTACAATGGTATCCATTGAAGGTATAAAATCTACCAGCTTAGCTATATTTATATCCCTAATTTTAAAGTCAAAGCCTGTATATCCTCCTCTGACTGAATCCGCACGATATACCATAACCGCCTTCATATCAGCATCCAATGCACGCATTTCCAAATTTCTTAAATATAATGTACGATTTTTCAAATCTACCTTTCCACACACATCTTCAAATTCCACCTTTTCAAACACTACTTTTTTCAAATCTGTCTGTAATTCAAAATCCAAATTACCCGGTAACACAAACAGCTTCATTTCTGTTGGAGACACTGTGTCTGTCACCGCCACAGATACTGAATCTTCAGATAAAGAGAATGAATTTATCAATTGATTACAATCAATCATCTCAGAAGAGATTGCTAAACGCGCTTTTAAAGTTTCATTTTTAGTCATCGCACGATATAATCCCATTACCTCACCGGTAGCAACCATATCTGAATGCCCTATTTTCAAAGAGGCATTTCTTAATGTTATTTTCGGACCATCTACTGTTACAGCTGTCTTACGTACTCGTAAAGGTAAACCAAATTCAGGAGTATGTACCAACAACCTATCAAAACCAACAATCCCCCGAGGTATCCATAACGAATCATTTTTCTTTTCCAATTTCGCCTTAATACCTGCCACGCCTAACGCCAACTTCGTTTCATTGGCATTAAAGAAAAGAGAATCCGTACGCATGGAAAAGCTAATCATCGGCATCGCCGAATTTTGTTCCTTCGGAGCAAGTTCGCCAGTTCCAGCAGTCTTGCCACTATATATTTTAAGCGAATCTCCTATATTCGCACGCAATTTATTCATTTCCAATTCACATTGCAAAGTGACAATCTTTGTGGTATCTTGAGGATTGGTTGAAACAACCTTCGCTTTCATCCGATCTATCTCTGAAACAAATTTCCTACTATTCAATATTATTTCTCTGATATCCAATTCGGCCTGCAAAGTTTCACTATCACTGAATTTTAAATCGGCATTACCTAAAAAATTAAAATCTTTAGCAGTGTCTTTTAACTCAAAATCCTTTAAAGCCAATCTTCCCCCTAACCTGATACGTCCAATATCCTGCTTTTTCAAAGAAGAAAGACGACATTTTAAATTTAAACCCGCATCTAATTTACCACGGATGGTTACATTTTCCTGCAAAGGGAAAGTTTTAGCTAAAGCATCCAAGTCAACTGTAGATTCAGTATGAAGTGTTATAAGTGGATCTACCAATAAATCCTCCACTTTGGCATCTGCTAGAATCTTGGTATGTGCTCCCTCAAAATGAAGAATTTTCAAGTTCAAAAATGAAGGATTGCGACGCATCAAATCAATATACGATTCAAAATCAGCCGTAAAATTATCAATACCATAAGGAAGTCCTTCATATCGGGCGGATGCATCATTAATCTTTATATTCAATGATACCGCCGGAAGCTGTTTGTTTCCATAATTACCTTCCAATGTTCCATCAACCTTAACCTCACCTTTTGCCGAAATTTGTCCACGTTTCACATAAGCCTCGGGAATCATATTCATGACTGTTTCCATGGAAGGTGCATGTAGTCCATATTTCAAGTTCACACCCACCATCTTGGTAACTGTATCACGTTTTAATTCACCGTTTACATCCAGCCGGATACCATTTATAGTCAATCCTGTATTTTTCAATGTCCACAATGCCGTAGACCTGTCTATCTCAATATCAGTCTGCAAGGAAGCCGCTACCTTATTAATCAATAATTCACCTTGCTGCCAAAAAAGAATATTTTTATTTTCAAATTCTACTCCCAATGAAGAAATTCCTTTTGTCAACGCCAGCTTTAGGCGCAAATCAACATCATCTATACGTGAATAAACCTCTGTATTACGATCATCAAAAATCAAATTGGCATGTTCTAACTCAACCTGACGGATATCTATCTCGCTATCAAATTTATTTTGTGAAATTGTATCTTTTTCCACAGCCAATGTATCCGAGGAAGTTTTCACTATCTCCCAATTCGCCTTACCTGTTTTATTTCGATAAGCATAAACAGCAACATTTTTTAAAGACAAATTATAGACACTGATCTTATTTTTCAAAAAATAATCCAAAGGATTCACTATCAACACACATTCTTTAAATGCCAATAAAGAATCGGTCTTTTGTGGAAGACTATCATTCAATACTTTAGAAACCAAGAAACCTTCGTCAACTTTTAACCCAAATTGAGGAAAGGTAGAAAAGAAAGTCAATTCTACACTTTCTACCTTCAAATCAGCATCCAATGAACGATTAGCAACATTCAACACTATCGGAGTTAATTTATCTGGTGTAAATACATAGTTAATCACAAAAGCCACTACCACAAACCCAGTAAACAGCAAGGCTCCCACTGTAATGGCACTTACCCTTATTAATTTACGAATTCTTCTTTCCATATTATGCAAAATTAATGAAAACACCCATGCCATCAACTTTATTTCGTGTTAATACTATAAAATAGACCAATAAAACAGATAAAAAAGAAAACAAGAACAATGATTTTTAATTTTGAGATATGAAGCGAAAGTTCTACTTTTGTTTCTCAAACTGAAAAAATATGAAAGCAACATCTATGTATATTTATCTGGAAGGTGCCAGGTTTTTCGCTCACCACGGAGTCGATCCACAAGAAACAATAGTAGGAGCTAATTTTATAATTGATTTAAGACTAAGAACCGATTTCACCCATGCAGCACAAACTGACGAACTGAAAGGCACCGTAAGTTATGCTGATATATATGCAGTCATCAAAAAAGAGATGAAAACTCCATCCAAACTTTTAGAGCATGTCTGTGAACGCATAGGGCAAAGACTGTTTAATGATTTTCCAACTATTCAGGAAATAATCATCCGGTTGTCAAAAGAAAATCCGCCTATGGGCAGTGATTGCAGAAATGTTGGAGTAGAAGTACATTATACACGATGAAAAAAATTATCTGACAAACATCCAGTCATTTAATTAAGTTCACCCTATTACATGCCCTCCTCTTAAAAACGTAAATATGCTATCGTGCAAATAACAACACAAACCAATAATAATGAATATACAGACCATGTTCATGACCCTACTTATTAAAATAAAGAAAGTTGTTTTCTTCCTTCAGAATGATAAAATTTCATGGTAGCACTGATTCCTAATGTTTCTATTCTGCGATAAAAAACCTCATTCAAATAGGGAGCATTAGGAGAAATGCATTCAGAACGGTCTTCAAAATAAGTTTGATATCGCTTGGCCATCTTTGGAAAAATCCGCTCTACCCTATCATAAAAATAATCACGGGAGCCCCGTCTTAAAGTTACCCCGAACAAAGGAAGCACATAGGACGCTCCTGCTTCGGCAGCCTTCTCTACTATTTCCTCAATATCTTCTATAGAATCGTTTATAAAAGGCAAAACAGGCATCAATGCCACTCCTGTATATATACCCCGATCGGACAATATCTTCATCGCCTTAAAACGCTCGGAAGATGCCGGTGCATTAGGCTCCAGTTTGCGCGCCATCTCGTCATCCGCTGTAGTGATAGTAAAACTAACGGCAGCATAAGTGCGCCCTATATCCTGCAATACATCGGCATCACGAGTCACAAGACTACTCTTTGTTATCACATGAACAGGAAAACGATGTTTGGCAATAATTTCCAACGCACCTCCAGTCAGCTTCATCTGTTTTTCCAACGGCATATAAGGATCATTCATTGAACCTGTGCCAATGGTTGCTTTTCCACGTTTCGTTCCCAGTTCATGATCCAGTAATTCCAAAGCATTCTTCTTTACAGAGATATGAGAAATATCACCAACACCATAGCAAGAACTACGTGTATCACAATAAATGCAACCATGTTGGCACCCTCTATACAAGTTCATGTTATAAGCAATTCCCCAATAATTATCTTTACTTTTCAAACGTGACAGAATAGACTTTGTTTCAATAGATTTTACCTCATGAACATTCATTTTACAGCTCCTTTTCTTTTTTGATCAAATTTCATCAAACAAAGATACAGGAATAATGCTATAAAAAGAAATATAAAGAGAAGCAATTTAAAAAAGTTTCAACTGGGAAAAATGTTTTTTGCCCAACAAATAATATTTCATAACAATGCTAAAATGAGTCCGTTCCGGAATTATCTCATCTGTAGACTTCATCATATTTTCTATACGAGAAGCGGCAAAAGAATATCTTATATCCTCAAATTCTCTCCGCGCCTGCATTACAGCACGCGCATTCGCTCTATCCTTTTTCAGATAAAAAACAAGGGCAGCCACTCTATCCAGTATACCACGTATAAAAAGTACATGTTCCAATTCCTTATCCGGCAAATTCTTATAAAGCATCAACAGATTATTTCTGAAATTCAAAAAAGTCTTTCTCGGATTCTCTTTTTTCAACGTAGCCCCTCCTACATGATATACCACACTTTGTGGAATACAGACAAGCTTTTTTCCCCTACTGCGCAAACGCCAGCACAGGTCAATTTCTTCCATGTGGGCAAAAAAATGACCATCCAAACCTCCAACTTCACGATAATCAGCCAACCGGATAAAAAGAGCAGCTCCCGTAACCCACATCACCTCCGTTACCGTATCATATTGTCCGCAATCCTTCTCAACAACATCAAAAATACGTCCTCTGCAAAAAGGATATCCATACCGGTCGATAAATCCCCCCGACGCTCCGGCATATTCAAAATATTCCTTATTATGCCAACTTAATAATTTAGGTTGGCAGGCAACTGTTCCGGAATGGGTGTCCATATAATCCAGCAAAGGTTCCAACCAATGCGGAGTAACCTCCACATCACTATTCAGTAAAACTACATATTCTGCATCAACTTGCTCCAAAGCCCGGTTATATCCTTCGGCAAAACCATAATTCTGATCCAGCTCAATCAAACGGACTACAGGAAATTCAGAACGAAGCATTTCAAGCGACCCATCAGAGGACGCATTATCAGCCACACATATTTCAATCCCCTCTCCTACTGAATTATCCATAACAGAAGGTATAAACTTACGGAGCATATCCACCCCATTCCAATTCAATATAACAACAGACACCCTTTTCATTTCTTTTCAGACTAATACCAAATGTATGGAATAATTCAGACTAAAACACCCTTCAACGCTGTACCCTCTTCATTAAAGCCTCCCATTCTTACACGAATCAACTGATTATCCAATTGATCATCGTGATCCATCTCCACCCGGATGTAATTATCAGTAAATCCATGCATAGGAGTTCCAGCCTTAGATTTTTCCATTAATACCCAAGCTTCCCTTCCTATATGAGAGGTATAGAACGCCTTTGTCTTCGCATCAGATAAAGCCAACAATCTCTGGCTACGGCGATGCTTCTCCTCAGGACTCACCACATACTCTATTTTCAAGGCCTGCGTACCGGGACGTTCCGAATAACTGAAAACATGTAACTGCGTCACATCAAGCCCTTCAATAAAACGATAAGCATCTTCAAAATATTCCTCTGTTTCACCACGTGTTCCCACAATTACATCCACGCCAATAAACGCATCCGGCATGATTTCCTTAATTTTGCGTATCTTGGAAGCAAACAATGCAGTATCATATCGACGTCTCATCAATTTCAACACATCATCGCTGCCCGACTGCAAAGGAATATGAAAATGCGGCATGAATGCACGTGAACGTGACACATATTCTATTATCTCATCCGTCAGCAAGTTGGGTTCAATAGACGAGATACGATAACGTTCAATCCCTGCCACCTGATCTAAAGTCTTTACCAGATCAAAGAAACTTTCACCGGTTGTCTTCCCGAAGTCTCCAATATTCACCCCGGTAATTACAATTTCCTTCCCTCCTTCAGCTGCGGCCTGCCGCGCCTGTTCCACAATCTCTTCAATACGTCCGTTCCGGCTACGCCCACGAGCAAACGGAATTGTACAATAAGAACAGAAATAATCGCAACCATCCTGCACTTTCAGAAAATAACGAGTGCGGTCACCCCTAGAACACGAAGGTGAAAAACTACGTATGTCTTTTGCAGCTGTCGTAATCGCCTCACCTTGAGGATGCTTTTCCAAATTTCCGAGATAATTCATCAACTCTCCCTTTTGTTCAGCTCCTAAAACAACATCCACCCCTTCTATATTAGCCACCTGGTCAGGTTTTAACTGGGCATAACATCCCGTCACTACTACATAGGCACCCGGATGCTGTTTAACCAAACGATGGATGGCCTGACGGCATTTCTTATCCGCAACCTCGGTTACAGAGCAAGTATTAATAACACAAATATCAGCTTTCTCACCCTTACGTGCTGTACGTATACCTGCTTCTTTCAGTGTTTTACCGATGGTTGAAGTTTCTGAAAAGTTTAATTTGCAGCCTAATGTATAATAAACAGCCGTTTTATCCTGGAAAATTGTCGTATCAATCATACCTTTTTATCTAATTAGCGAGCAAAGGTACATATTATTCTGCTTAAATTTTTTAGAATACCAATAATTATGCTTATTTTTGCACATTACATCAAAAATTGTGCAATGATAAAAGAAAACTTTATCAAGCTATATGAGAATAGCTTCAAAGAAAACTGGGATCTTCCCTGTTACACAGATTATGGTGAAGATACCACGTTTACATACGGACAAGTAGCGGAAGAAATAGCTAAGATACACTTGTTATTCCAATATTGCAGCCTGCGCCGTGGTGATAAAATATCTATTATAGGTAAGAATACTTCCCGTTGGTGTATCGCTTATTTGGCAACTGTTACATACGGAGCTATTGTAGTTCCTATTCTACAAGACTTCAAGCCGAATGATGTCCATCATATTGTAAATCATTCCGAATCCACATTCCTGTTTACCAGCGATAATATTTGGGAAAATTTGGAAGAAGAAGCATTAAGTGGATTACGCGCTGTATTTTCTCTAACAGATTTCAGATGCCTGCATCAACGTGACGGTGAAACTGTCCAAAAATTCATGAAAAATATGGATGCAGCAATGAAAAAGAATTTCCCCAAAGGCTTCTATAAGGAAAATATCAATTATACAGAACTCTCCAATGAGAAGGTCATGTTACTGAATTATACCTCAGGAACTACCGGATTCAGTAAGGGAGTAATGATTACGGGCAATAATCTGGCAGGAAACGTTACCTTCGGTATCCGTACAGAACTTTTAAAGAAAGGAGAAAAGGTACTTTCCTTCCTTCCCTTGGCCCATGCATACGGATGTGCTTTTGATTTTCTAACCGCTACTGCTGTCGGCACACATGTCACCTTATTAGGCAAGACACCTTCTCCCAAAATATTGATGAAAGCTTTTGAGGAAGTAAAACCCAACCTTATTATTACAGTACCATTAGTTATAGAAAAAATTTATAAGAATGTAATTCAGCCGCTCATCAACAAACGCAGCATGAAATGGGCGCTTAACATACCTTTACTAGACAACCAGATTTATGCACAGATTCGCAAAAAACTGATTGACGCATTAGGCGGACGTTTTAAAGAAGTCATTATCGGTGGAGCTGCCATGAATCCGGAAGTCACCGATTTTTTCCACAAAATAAAATTTCCGTTCACCATCGGTTACGGCATGACCGAATGCGCCCCACTGATCAGTTATGCTCCATGGAATGAATTTATACCTGGTTCTGCCGGAAAGATACTGGATATCATGAAAGTCCGTATCGACTCGGATGATCCTTATAACATAACCGGAGAAATACAGGTATGTGGTGAAAACGTAATGAAAGGTTATTATAAGAATGAAGAAGCTACCCGTGAGGTATTTACTGAAGATGGTTGGTTGAAAACAGGCGATTTAGGTACAATAGATGCTAACGGATTCATTTATATAAGAGGCCGTAGTAAAACCATGATCTTGAGTTCTAATGGACAGAATATTTTTCCTGAAGAGATAGAATCCAAGCTAAATAATATGCCATTCGTTCTAGAAAGTTTAATCATAGAGCGCAACAAGAAACTGGTAGCTTTAGTATATCCTGATTATGAAAGTCTGGACAGTCTGGGACTCAATACCCCCGAAAACCTAAAAACAGTAATGGATGAAAACTTGAAGAATCTGAATAAACTGGTAGGAAACTATGAACAAGTGAGTAAAATACAACTTTATCCCACAGAGTTCGAAAAAACTCCCAAAAAAAGCATCAAGCGATTCTTATATAACCTGTCTCTTATACACATCTCCGAGCCCACGAGACCGGAGCCTA
>OWKD01000003.1_pt1 | contig 123309 bp, 94 predicted proteins | sample 1732981 | NCBI WGS metagenome assembly OWKD01 (sample SAMN05065776, study PRJEB22554) | human gut metagenome | biome: ENVO:2100002; feature: ENVO:00000062; material: ENVO:00002003 | host: Homo sapiens | place: USA
CATCCATGATGGCCAGGCAGATATCCAGGCCGATGAAGTCGCCCAGCTCCAGGGGACCCATGGGGTGGTTGGCACCCAGCTTCATAGCGGTGTCGATGCCGGCGATATCGGAAACGCCTTCCATCTTGATGAAAGCAGCTTCGTTGATCATGGGGATCAGGATACGGTTGACAACGAAGCCTGCAGCCTCGTTGACCTGAACCGGCTGCTTGCCGATGGCAACAGAGATCTCCTTGATCTTCTCAACGGTCTCAGCGGGAGTGTTGCAGCCTGCGATGACCTCGATCAGCTTCATGCGGTCTGCGGGGTTGAAGAAGTGCATGCCAACCAGCGGACGGCCAACGCCCTTGCCGATCTCGGTGATGGACAGAGAAGAAGTGTTGGAAGCGAAGATGCACTCGGGCTTGCAGATCTTATCCAGTTCGCCGAAGGTGGTCTGCTTGACCTTCATATCCTCAAAAGCAGCCTCAACGACCAGATCGCAGTCAGCGCACAGGTCTTCCTTCAGGCCCGGGGTGATGGCAGCAACGATGGCGTCTGCCTTTTCCTGCGTCATCTTTCCCTTGGCAACCAGCTTCTCGTAGCCCTTCTTGATCTTTGCCAGACCATTCTCGGCCCACTCCTGCTTGATGTCGCACAGAGCAACGGTGTTGCCCTCAACCTGTGCAAATGCCTTTGCGATGCCCTGGCCCATGGTGCCAGCGCCGATAACACCGATCTTCATAGGAAACCTCTCCTTTAATATCAAAAATTATGTAGTAATGGATTAGTTGTTGGTGAACACTGCCTTGGGCTTCGGCTTCTCACGGCTCAGGAAGCAGGCCATGCCTTCCTTCTGGTCGTGGGTCTCGAAGCAGCTGCCGAACAGCTTTTCCTCGACCTCAACAGCCTTCTCGATGGGCAGGCTGATGCCGCCGTTGATTGCCTTCTTGCAGTTGCGCACAGCGATGGGTGCATTCTTTGCGATCTTGCCGGCCAGCTTCAGCACGTTCTCCATCAGTTCAGCCTGAGGATACACAGCGTTCACCAGACCAATGCGCAGAGCCTCGTCCGCCTTGATGTTCAGTGCAGAGTAGACCAGCTGCTTTGCCATACCCATGCCGACCAGACGTGCCAGACGCTGGGTGCCGCCGAAGCCCGGGGTGATGCCCAGACCCACTTCCGGCTGGCCGAACACAGCGTTGTCAGAGCAGATGCGGATGTCGCAGCTCATAGCCAGCTCGTTGCCGCCGCCCAGTGCAAAGCCGTTCACGGCTGCAATAACGGGGATGGGGAAGCTCTCGATCATCAGGAACACATCATTGCCCAGCTTGCCGAAGGCCTCGCCCTCTGCCTTGGTCATGGTGCTCATGGAACCGATATCTGCGCCTGCCACGAAGCTCTTGTCGCCTTCGCCGGTCAGAACAATGCAGCGGACAGTCTCCTGATCCACAGCCTCAAAAGCTGCCTTCAGATCTGCCAGAACTTCGGGGTTCAGGGCATTCAGTGCCTTGGGGCGGTCGATGGTGATGATCTCAACTGCGCCCTGCACCTCGGTTTTTACAAATGCCATTGTGAAAACCTCCTATTCAAATCTTATCAATTATCACAAACAGCCCCCGGACGGAGGAAAGGCTCTCCGGTTCCCTTCCCCGTCCGGGTCTGTCATTCAGTCAGGATTCCAAGAGGTGGAGCTTAGTCCATCTCAACGATGGTAGCGCAGCCCATGCCGCCGCCGATGCACAGGGTAGCCAGGCCCTTGTGTGCACCGTGATGCTTCATAGCATACAGCAGGGTGACCAGGATACGAGCGCCGGAAGCGCCGACCGGGTGGCCCAGAGCAATTGCGCCGCCGTTGACGTTCACCTTGCTCATATCAAAGTTCAGAGCCTGGCTGACAGCCACAGACTGAGCAGCAAATGCCTCGTTGGCCTCGATCAGATCCATGTCAGCAACAGTCAGGCCGGTCTTTGCCATGACCTTCTTGGTAGCGGCGATGGGGCCCAGGCCCATGACTTCGGGCTCAACGCCTGCCAGAGCACCGGCGACCCAGGTAGCCAGAGGCTTCACGCCCAGCTCCTTAGCCTTCTCCTCGCTCATGATGACCAGAGCAGCAGCGCCGTCATTGATGGCGGAAGAGTTGCCGGCGGTCACGATGCCGTCCTTGGTGAAAGCGGGCTTCAGCTTTGCCAGCACTTCAGGAGCGCTCAGACGGGGGCCTTCATCAGTATCGAACACGGTGTCGCCCTTCTTGCCCTTGATCACAACGGGAACGATCTCGTCCTTGAAAGCGCCGTCCTTGATAGCCTTGTCAGCCTTCAGCTGGCTGTTGTATGAGAACTCGTCCAGCATCTCACGGGTGATGGGGCTGTAGCCGTACTTCTTCTGATAGGTCTCGTTGGTGCAGACGTTCTCAGCGGTCATGCCCATGTGCTTGTTGAAGCCGCAGGCATCCCACAGAGCATCGTTGACCATGGTATCCACGATCTCGCTCTTGCCCATGGGTGCGCCCATGCGGTAGCCGTAACGAGCCTTCTGCAGTGCGAAGGGAGCCATGTCCATGTTCTCCATGCCGCCTGCGACCACGATGTCAGCATCGCCAGCCTCGATCATCTGAGCAGCCATGTTGACGCAGTTCAGACCGGAGCCGCACACCACGTTGACGGTGACAGCCGGGGTCTCGATGGGCAGGCCAGCCTTCAGAGCAGCCTGACGAGCGACGTTCTGGCCCAGACCGGCCTGAATGACGCAGCCCATGTAGACATGATCGACCTGCTCGGGAGCGACGTTTGCACGGTTCAGAGCTTCCTTGATGACGATGGAGCCCAGCTCAACTGCGGGAACGTTTGCCAGAGTGCCGCCGAACTTGCCAATAGCGGTACGGCATGCAGATGCGATAACGATCTTTTTCATGTGAATAGCCTCCTGAATTGTGTATGTGTTACTTTTCGTAAGCCATTTTTATCAAAACGCCCGTAAGCGCTTTTACAAATTAGGTCTCGGGGTCTTTTTTCTGCCGGATCAGCGCATACTTTTCGTTGACCGCCTTTTCCACATTGGGTGTGACGAACTTACCGATGTCGCTGCCGTAGTAAGCTGCCTCTTTTACAATGGTGGAAGAAAGGTAGCTCCACTTGATGCTCGTTGCCAGAAACATGGTCTCGATGCCGGGCATCAGTGCGTGATTGGTCTGTGCAAGCTGGATCTCGTTTTCAAAATCCGTCACCGCCCGCAGGCCCCGCACCATCACCGAAGCGTGCCGTTTCTTGGCGAACTCCACGGTCAGGCCGTCGAAGCTCTCCACCGAAACATTCTGGATGCCTTTGCAGCACTCCTTGAGCAGCTCTACGCGCTCCTCCACGGTGAACAGCGGATTCTTTGCGCTGTTGTTGAGCACCGCCACGATCAGATGATCGTTGATCTTTGCTGCGCGCTTGATGATATCGAGATGCCCTTTTGTGACCGGATCGAACGAACCGGGATAAACTGCTGTTGCCATCGTTTGGTGTCCTCCTTGGGCGCTGTGAAAAGCGCGTTTTGGTTCTGCCATGATAGCACTTTCCAGTCTTGGGTGCAAGATTTTGTGCAAGCTGTACGTTTTATCGTTAAATTTTAAACAATCAACGTTGTGCCACATCGCGGCAACTTGCTACGCTATAAGTAAACCACATCGTCAAAATTTTATCAAGTCCTTTTGCAAAGATTTTTGGTTTTTAAGCACCAAACAATCGTTCAAAAACTCTGCGAATTTTGTCCATATTGCCAGTCGGCCAAAATTTTCTCGATAAACTATTGATTCCGCACATTGTTAATGTTATAACTAAGTTGCGCAGATCTGCTGCCCTGTCCGGCAGCTGCCTTCTGCTGGTTATCAGGATATCGTCCGCCTGTGTCAGAGCTGTGTTCAAATTGTCAACAGGTGGTAAACATCCTGCAAAGATTTGTTCGCGCAGGAAGAGTAAATGATAAATTTACAATTCCTTTATTTTATTATAGGAGAGGATGGTTTATAATGGATTTTACGGAACTGTATGCTCAGAAGAAAATGACCGCCGCTCAGGCTGCCGCACTGGTCAAAAGCGGTGACTGGGTGGATTACGGCTGGGCTGTGAACACCCCTGTGGCGGTGGATGCCGAGATCGCAAAGCGTCTGCCTGAGCTGGAAGGTGTCAACTTCCGCGGCGGCATCCTGATGTGGGTGCCCGCGATCTTCCAGATCGACGATCCCGCTGCACACATGACATGGAACAGCTGGCATATGGGCGGCATTGAGCGCAAGGCCATTGCACAGGGCTTCTCCTTCTACTCCCCCATCCGTTATTCCGAGCTGCCCCGCTACTACCGCGAAAGCCCGGATCCGCTGGATGTGGCGGTGTTCCAGGTGACCCCCATGGACGAGCACGGCTACTTCAACTTCGGCCCCAGTGCATCTCATCTGGGTGCTGTGTGCGAAAAAGCCAAGAAGATCATCGTTGAGGTCAACAAGAACATGCCCCGCTGCCTTGGCGGCATGGAGAACTGCATCCACATTTCTCAGGTCACCGGCATCGTGGAAGGCGAGAACCCGCCCATCGGCCAGATGGCCGCTCCCGGTGCTGCTACCGAAGTGGATCTGAAGGTTGCCAACCTGATCGTTCCGCAGATCCCCAACGGTGCCTGCCTGCAGCTGGGCATCGGCGGTATGCCCAATGCCATCGGCAGCCTGATCGCACAGAGCGATTTGAAGGATCTGGGCGTGCACACCGAAATGTATGTGGACGCCTTTGTGGATATCGCCAAGGCCGGCAAGATCACCGGTGCATGCAAGCAGCTGGACAAGGGCCGTCAGGTCTACGCCTTCGGTGCCGGCACCCAGAAAATGTACGATTACCTGAACGATAACCCAGAGTGCATGTCTGCACCCGTGGACTACACCAACGATATCCGCAGCATCTCCGCACTGGATAACTTTATTTCCATCAACAACGCTGTGGACATCGACCTGTTCGGTCAGGTGAACGCCGAGACTGCAGGCCTCAAGCAAATCTCCGGTGCCGGCGGTCAGCTGGACTTCGTTCTGGGCGCATACCTTTCCAAGGGCGGCAAGAGCTTTATCTGCCTGTCCTCTACCTTCTTTAATAAGAAGACCGGCCAGCTGGAGAGCCGCATCCGTCCCACTCTGGAAAACGGCAGCATCGTCACCGATACCCGTGCCAACATCCACTACCTGTGCACCGAGTACGGCTGCGTGAACCTGAAGGGCCTGACCACCTGGGAAAAGGCCGAAGCTCTGATCAGCGTAGCACATCCCGACTTCCGTGAAGACCTGATCAAGGAAGCCGAAAAAATGCACATCTGGCGCAGGAGCAACAAAATCTGATAAGTGCCGCGGAGATTCCTGCTGTCCGCGGCTGAAATGGAGTCTATCATGATGGACAAAAAGCCGCACATCAAGCCCTATCTCTACGGGATGTTGGCAGGATTTGGAGCGATCTCCCTGAGCATCATCTTCTTTTTCCTGATCTACCGCTTCGATGGTTTTGGCGATGCCATCTCCACGCTGACCGGCATTCTGATGCCATTCATCTACGGTGCCGTCATCGCCTACCTGCTCAAGCCCGTGTGCAACACCATCGAGAGCTTTCTGCGCCGGTTCATCCCGGAAAAGATGCATGGTCTGGTCAATGTGCTGTCCGTTACGCTGACCATCCTGTTCGGCCTGCTCCTCATCTACGCTTTGTGCATGATGATCATTCCGCAGCTCATTACCAGCGTGACCACCCTGTACTACACTGCGCAGCGCAACCTCGCAAAGTTCGTGCAGTGGGCAAATCACGTGGAGTTCATTGAGAACAACCAGCAGATCATGGACATGCTCAACTCTGCTTATGCCACCATCAGCACCAATATCGATGATCTGATCAAGACCCGGCTCCTGCCCTCCATGCAGAACATCGTCAGCGGTGCCGCAGTGGGTGTGCTGAACGTAGTGACCATGGCCAAGAACCTGATCATCGGCATCATCGTGGCCGTGTATATGCTGGCCAGCCGCAAGCGCTTTGTGCAGCAGGCCAAGCTGGTGCTCTACAGCATCTTCAAGCCCCGCTGGGCAGAGCTGATCAAGGAAGAAGTGAAGTACGCCGATAAGATGTTCGGCGGCTTCATCAACGGCAAGATCATGGATTCCGCCATCATCGGCGTGCTGTGCTATATCGGCTGCCTGATCTTCAAGTTCCCCAGCGCCCTTCTGGTTTCCGTGATCATCGGCGTGACCAATGTGATCCCCTTCTTCGGCCCGTTCATCGGTGCCGTGCCCGCCACCCTGCTGATCCTCATTCAGAACCCCATCAAGGCGCTGTGGTTCGTCCTGTTCGTTCTGGTGCTGCAGCAGCTGGACGGAAACGTGATCGGCCCCAAGATCCTGGGCAACACCACCGGTCTTTCCAGTTTCTGGGTACTGTTCGCCATCCTGCTGTTCGGCGGTCTGTGGGGCTTTGTGGGCATGATCGTAGGTGTGCCGCTGTTTGCAGTCATCTATGATGTGATCAAAAAGCTGGTCATCTACGGCCTGAAGCGCAACAAGGAGATCGACCTGCTGCAGACTTACCACGACAACTTCGGTGACCCGGAGGACGATGTTCCGGTAGAAACGTCTGCATCGGAAGCACCTCCTGCCGAAACAAATAATCTATAAATCACAAAGCCCCGGCATTCCATGTGATATGTTGCCCCTAGAGTAGACAGAGTAAAAACAAAAACTCTGAGTACTCTGGGGGTATTTTCATGTCAAGAAAGAGCGCTCACTCTTCACGATTGACTGCTGCAACAACCGCCGTTACCAGCACCGTCTGTTCATCCAGATGCCGATGCAGGCTCATGTCGGTGCCATGAACCGAGCTGCCTGATACCGATTTTGCACAAAAAATTCGCCGTCTCCTTGTGGAAACGGCGAACAAAAACCTTATATTATTTTTTTCTACTTGACAGAATGCACTTCGGTGATTCAGAGCGGGTCCTGTTTTGTTATTTCTGTTTTGTGCAGGGCTTTCTGGCTGCGTTTTATGCCGTCACTCCACGGTCACGCTCTTGGCCAGATTACGCGGCTTATCCACGTCACAGCCGCGCAGAACAGCCATATAATAGGCAAACAGCTGCAGCGGCACAATGAGCTGCAGCGGCATCAGGATATCCTCATACTCATCCAGCCGGATCACGGCATCTGCCACGCCTTCCGGCACCACGGCATCCTTTGTGGTAAACAGCAGCACCCTTGCTCCGCGGCTGCGGGTCTCCTTGGCATTGGAAATGGTCTTTTCGTACACCTGTTTCTGGGTGGCCAGTGCGATTACTGGCACGCCATCGGTGATCAGGCTGATGGTACCATGTTTCAGTTCACCGGCTGCATAGGCATCCGAGTGCACATAGCTGATCTCCTTGAGTTTCAGGCTGCCCTCCAGCGAGAGCGCATAGTCGAACCCGCGCCCAATGAAGAAGCAGCTCTGGGTGTTCACATAGCGGCTGGCAAGGTACTTGATCTGCTCACAATCTGCAAGGCGCGGCTTGATGACCTCCGGTGCGCGCAGCAGCTGGGCCGTAAAGCGGCGGGTCTCTGCCTCGCTCAGCCGTCCGCACGCATAGGCCAGCCGCAGTGCAAACAGATAAAGCACGCACATCTGCACCATATACGCCTTGGTGGATGCTACCGCGATCTCCGGCCCGGCGTAGGTGTACATTACATAATCTGCGGCACGTGCAATGGAGCTGCCCACCACATTCACGATGGCCAGCACCGGCACGCCGCGGCTCTTGGCCAGCTTGAGCGCTGCCAACGTGTCGCTGGTCTCGCCGGACTGGCTGATGATGATGACCAGATCGTTCTTTTCCAGAATGGGGTCCCGGTAACGGAACTCGCTGGCAATGTCCACCTCGGCGGGCACACGGGCCAACGTTTCGATGGCAGACTTGCCCACCATACCGGCATGCATAGCCGTACCGCAGCCCACCAGATGCACCCGGCCAATACCGCGCAGCACTTCATCGGTCAGCTCCGGGATGCGCAGCACCGGCAGTCCGTCCTCTACACGGGGGCTGACCGTGGCCATAATGGCCGCAGGCTGCTCGTTGATCTCCTTGAGCATAAAGTGGGGATAGCCGCCCTTTTCGGCAGCTTCCATATCCCAGTCCGCCGTCAGCTGCTGGCGCTCCACCGGCTCACCAAATTCGTTGTAGAAGCGGATGCCCTCTGTGGTGCAGACGGCCATATCCCCTTCTTCCAGCACGCTGTATTTCCGGGTATACTTGAGCAGTGCCGGAATATCCGAAGCCACAAAGTTTTCGCCCTCGCCCCAGCCGACGATCAGCGGGCTTTCCCGCTTGACTGCAAAAATGGTGTCCGGGTAATCCCGGAACAGCACGGCCAGCGCATAGCTGCCGCGCACCTTGGCAAGCGCCTGCTGCAGTGCACGCAGCGGGTCACCCGTATAGCAGCTGTCGATCAACTTTACCAGCACTTCGGTGTCCGTCTCACTCTGGAAGGTATAGCCTTTTGCGGCCAAGCGCTCCTTGAGCAGGCCGTAATTTTCAATGATGCCATTGTGCACAATGCTCACATGCGGGGTCGAATGCGGGTGGCTGTTCACATCGCTGGGCTCGCCATGGGTAGCCCAGCGGGTGTGGCCGATGCCGCAGAAGCTTTGTGCCAGCTGCTGCGCCGCCAGCTTTTCCCGCAGGGCGGTGAGCCGTCCTTTGCTTTTTACCACGCGGATGCCGCCGTCCAGCGCAAGCGCCACACCGGCGGAGTCGTACCCGCGATACTCCAGCTTTTCCAGACCATCCAGCAGCACGTCCTGCGCACTGCGCTTACCGACATAACCAACAATGCCGCACATACAAAACACCTCCATACCGACCGTTCCCGCGCAAAAAGGCGCAGTGATATCCAGTCAGCTTCCTAGTACAGTTTATGTTCTTGTATGGCTTTCTTTGAAGGGATCTGTTGCGGTATTGCTGCCGTTTTTTGCCCTTCTCTGCGGCTGGTCTAGTCCTCAGCCGGAGAAACATCCGCCGAATCTTTCGATGATTCCTCTCCTCGTCACCCTCGCGGCTGTCACCCGCGTGGCCCGGCGCTTTGCGTTACCTGTGTGCTGCGCTCTCCCCTTTCTGATGCCCCATTATAGCACAAAGGCTGGCTCAGCGCCAGCCCAAAGTTTTATGAAGTTTCGGCCGCCAGACCAGCCGGTACATCATGAGCATGTTATGCAATGCCCGGTCGTACAGCACAAAGGCAACATTGCCCATGACCAGCGTTGCCAGCGAGACAGCCAGCGCGGTAGTGCGCAGCTCCTGCGAAATGCTGCCTGCCGGCACCAGCAGAAATACCAGCCCGTACATGGCCAGCACTGTGCCGTTGCACAGCAGCAGCTTGCAGACAATGCGCAGAACCGCAGGGCGGATGCGCTCAAACTTCGGCTTTGCCAGCGGGTAATACCCCAGCAAAAACACAAAGATCAGCGCTACTTCCTTATCCGGCACGAACAGCAGTGCCAGCAGGCTGACTGCCGCATAGGCCGTCAAAGCCAGCTGCATCCCGCACTCCACGCAGACTGTTGCAACAAGAAAGCCTGCCACTGCAGGCGCAATGAACATGGCAATGGGGATCACAGCTCCCAGCAGCATCAGTGCGACGCACAGCGCCGCCACAATGCCGCAGTAAGCCATGGCCCAGCTTTTTTGATGGTTTTGCTTCATGGGATCTCCCAGTTTTCGTGCTCAGCACCGGCTTCCAGCGGGTCCACCGCATGGTGCAGACCAAGCAGCATGATGTTATCCAGCAGGCCGCGGTTCAATTTGATGTCCAGCATACTGTACACGCGGATCAGATCGTTGGCGGCAGCCAGTGCCTGACGGCGGGCATTCTCCACCGCCGCAGCCTGTCCCCGCAGGTCGTTGACTACGAACACGTTGTAGCGGCCACTGCGCTTGTCCATCTCAAAGCGCTCAGCCTTATCCAGCAGGTAAAAAATGCGGCCGATGCTGCTGCCGATGTAGCGCATGCTTTTGCGCTGGCTGGGGTCGTCGGTGGCAAGGGTGGAATACAGTGCACCGTAAATGTTGCTCATGGGTTCAGCGGCAAGAGAGTAGTTCTTGGCGCTCAGGTTCATCTGCACCACGGCCTGATCCCGCTCCTGCACGAACAGCCGTTCCAGCGCCGGGTTCTCCTGCACGGCACGCTCATAGGCGCGGCGCAGCAGCAGACGGTCCACCGCACGGCGCAGGCGCTTGAGCGGCCGCAGCTCGCTGTATTTGCGGTCCTGCAGGTTGTGCCAGCCCAGCAGCACCTCCACCTGTGCGGCCAGCCGGATGCCCTGGGTCTGGCACATGAGCCTGCGCCAGGCCAGTGTGCCCGGGACCCGCTTGCGCTGGCAAGTGGCCTGCCGCCCGGCCAGACTGTCCGAAAGGATGGCAAACAGCACGCCGTTGCTCCGCAGCAGATGGCAGGAATATAATCCGTACGCCTCGTACAGCTGACGCCGCACCCCGCGCAGATAGCGCAGGTAGATATTGTAATCCCGGATGGTGAGCTCCGGCAGATATGGCCGCATCCTACCCTTCATACGCACCTTTTCCTCCTCGGAAGAACCGCAGAATAATAAGGTAAGTATAATCCATTTTCAGCCCGGGTTCAACCATCCTTTGTAAAAAGAGCATGAATTTGTCTCATCTTTGCCGCACGTGGCGCGGAACACAGCGTAAAACTTCCTGTGTTTGCGTTCATTTCCATCTCCTGCCAATTCAGATCCCACTTTGTTTTTTTTTCGGTAATTACCGGCTGCAATGTAAAAAGCCGCACTGGACAGCTCCGGTGCGGCAGGTAACATTTTTCAATTACTTCTTGTTAAAGCGGTTCGGTGCAGTGCGCTTGCCGTCAAAGCCGGACTTCGGCATCGGCTTTGCAGTGTGCTCAAGCTTGGGCGCGCTGTAGTACATATACAGCTGGCAGGGGATCATGCCGTTGTACATCTTGCGGCGCTTGTTGGCACGCTTGCCGTAGTGGGTCTCAAAATCCATATCGGCAGTGATCGCATACACGCCTGCGCAGGGGTGTGCTTCCATCTGCCGACCCAGCGTACGGGCCAGCTTAGCGGCACCTTCAATGGTGCTCATGCGCTCGCCATACGGGGGATTCGTCAGCACGATGGCCTCCTGCTTCGCGGCAAAGTCGGCCACATCAGCCACTTCAAAGTGGCAGCGCTTTTCCACACCGGCCAGCTTTGCGTTGGCGTTGGCCAGAGCCACAGCGGCAGGGTCGATATCATAGCCAAAGGCTTCAAAGCCCACATCCAGCTTGGCCTCGGCCAGTGCCTTCTGACGCTGCTCGGCCCAGATGGCTGCCGGCACAAAGCCATAGCGCTCGGCGGCAAAGCGGCGCTTCAGGCCGGGGGCAATGTTCATAGCTTTCTGAGCAGCTTCGATCAGCAGCGTGCCGCTGCCGCAGAAGGGGTCCTCCACCAGACTGTCGCGGCGCACACGGCCAAGGTCTGCAATGGTAGCGGCCAAAGTCTCGCGAATGGGTGCCTCCATGGCGTTGCGGCGGTAGCCGCGCTTGTGCAGACCGTCGCCGGTGGTGTCCAGCATGATCTCACACTGATCCTTGCGCAACATGAAGCGGATCTTGTACTCCGCGCCGGTCTCCGGCAGCACAGAGGTGTGGTGCTTTGCCATCAGGCGCTTGACCACAGCTTTTTTGATGATGCTCTGGCAGGCAGGCACACTGGACAGCTGGCTGTTCAGTGAAGAGCCGGTGACCGGAAAGGCTGCGTCTGCGGGCAGCAGCTCCTCCCACGGAATATCGTACACGCCGTCGAACAGGTCATCAAAGGTGGCGGCCCTGTAGCGGGCCAGCAGCAGCATCACGCGCTCCACCGTGCGCAGATTGAGGTTTGCAGCAGCAATCATCTCTGCGCCGCCGGCAAAGCTCAGACGGCCATCGTCCACGCGGATATTCTCTGCGCCGATGCGGGTCAGCTCAAATTTTGCAGTGGATTCACACCCAAAAAAGCAGGGCGCGATCAGTTCAAATTTTGCAGGCATTGTGTTTCCTTTCTTTTATTACGGAAAAAACAGACCTGCCCGATCAAATGAGACAGGTCTGTTTCCGTTATTTTGATCAGGCTTGAAAAGCGCAGGCCTTTCCGCTCAGCGGCGGCCACCGCGGCCGCGAGGCGCATAACCACCGCCGCGGCGGTTATTGGTCTCGTGATCAAGATCGGCCATCTTCTCTTCGCTCTGGCTCTTGAAGCGGCTCATCATGTCCTCAAAACTCATGTTATCGGAACGGACGGGAGCCTTGGGCTGCCATACACGGGGTGCGCTGTCGCGGGCAGGGCCTCTGCCGCCCTCACGCGGGGGACGGCCAGCGCCGCCGCGGCCTGCACCAAAATGACCACCCTCGCGGGGGCCGCCCGGACGGGGACCACCAGAGCGCGGACCGCCTGCAGGGCCTCTGCCCTCACGCGCCGGGCGCGGAGGAGGCGGCAGCAGGCGCTTGATGGACAGTGCGATCTTGCCGTCCGGTGCAATGTTGATCACCTGCACCTTGACGATATCACCATCGTGCAGAACAGCTGCAATGTCCTGCACGAACTCGTTGGACACCTCGGAAATATGGACCATGCCCACACGGCCCTCCGGCAGTGCGACAAAAGCGCCAAACGGCTTTACACCGGTGACGCGGCCCTCGAATACGTTCCCTACCTCAATTGCCAAAACTCAATACTCCTTGTTTTCCATAGAATGGGCAGCAATTCAGCTGCCGGTCACATCCACAAAGATGCGCTCGTTGGGTGCAGCGTAATTGTAAGAATCCCGCGCGACCCACTCGGTGATCTGGTCTGCATCGCCGCTGAGAATGCGCTGCATCTCCTCGTTTTCAGTCTTTTGCTGGGCGATCTGCTCGTTCAGCGTGTCCAGCTCCGCATGTTTGGAGCTGATGGTGACCTGATTGGAAATGTATGCTGCCAGCATACTCAGCAGCAGCAGGACAAAAAACACCCGTACAAGCGTTTTAACGACCACTTTCTTCTTGCGTTTTCTGCGGTCCGGTGCTGCCATGATCTCTTCTGCCCCCGTTGCATTTGACTCTTACTTTAACACATATGAATTATACATCATGCGGCGCTGGTTTGGCAAGTTCTTTTTGCGCTTTTTTGCAGTTCTTTTTGCGCTGCGGCGTAGTTTGCGCGCCTTTCTCCGCCGGGTGCGCCGTCGCTCTGCCGGCCGGAGCACCCGGCGCTGTAAAATGCCTCCCGCTGCACGCAGCGGTGCACCCAGCACAAAAGCTGCTGCACCGGCACCGGCAAAGGCTGCCGCAGCCATGTACCAGCGCAGAACACCGGCACTGCTCTGCCCTGCTGCGTAGCTCTGCACAGCGGCCAGCACAGCGCCCACCCACACCAGATCCGGCACAAAAGCTGCACGCCCTCTGGCCGGGAATACAGCCCGCAGTGCGCCGATACTGGCTCCCAGCACCGTGCAGGCAATGATCTCCTGCCCAAGGGCTGCAGGCGGCAGTACCGGGATCATCGCAGCAGGCGGCGCAGAAAACCACCCGCCGGTACGCTAGCCGTATATTCCAGCGTGTCGATGCGGCCGGTGAACTTCGCCTCCCCGGTCTCCAGATCCAGCGCCGCCATGTTCAGCTGCGCCCCGGTCAGGTGCAGTGTGCCCTTGCCCGTTTCCATGGCAGCGCTGTCGGCATTGCAGTGCAGTACCTTCTGCACACCGGTCACCGTCAGGCGGGCGCGGCTTTCCAAGATCAGATCGTGCGGCGCGGGCTGCGGGTCTCTGGGTGTTTTTTCCGGCATGGTTCGTCTCCCCTTTTCTAGTGCATCCTATGCACCGGACCGGGGCTTTTATGCCTGCTCGCCCTCTGCAATGATCTCGTACATCTCGCGGGCCACATCCTTGGTGCGCGGTTCCACATCCGAGAGCACCTTTACCTTGATGGGCCGGTTGCCAAAGGTCACTTCGATGATGTCGCCCGCCTTGACGGCCTGACTGGCCTTGGCGATCTTGCCGTTGATGAGGATGCGGCCTGCATCGGCCACCTCGTTTGCCACGGTGCGGCGCTTGATCAGACGCGAAACTTTCAAATATTTATCCAGACGCATGGATCTTCCTCCTGTCACAAAAAATGCCGCCGCACCCTCTTGCAGGCAGCGGCGGCAAAGCAGATACAGCTTACAGGGTGTCCTTCAGGGACTTGCCGGGCTTGAACACGATGCTGCGGGAAGCGGCAATGGTGATCGGCTCACGGGTGCGGGGGTTGATGCCCTGACGCTCGGCGCGCTCACGCACCTCAAAGGTGCCAAAGCCGGAAATGGTGATCTTTTCGCCCTCAGACATGGCCTTGCTCAGTGCTTCAAACACAGCATTGACAGCCTGCTCAGCACTCTTCTTGCTCATCTCAGTGTTCGCAGCAACCTGTGCGATCAGATCGGTCTTCGTCATAAAAATACCCTCCAGATTTGTTACTTGGTGTTCTTTTTTCTCTATCGGAGCAGGTCACTCGACCTGAGTACCGCTTTGTTCTTTCTGCGCCAGCAGTTCTGCACAATAGCGCTTGGATGCAAAGGTCAGCGCTTCCTCCGCGTCCACACCTGCCAGCCGCATGGCATTGGCCGCAGCAAACAGCAGTTCTCCCGCCGCCTGTGCGTCCTGTTCCCGGTTCCAGCCGTCCAGTGCTGCCTGCAAAGCCTGCCGTGCCGTTTCCGGCACAGACTGCTCTGTCCCGCAGCGGTCGGCACGCTTCTGCAGCTTCTGGGCACGCATCAAAGCAGGCAGCGTAACCGGCACTGTGCCCAGCTCATCAGCCAGAGTGGTGCGGCCCTTTTCCTTATTTTTGAGCGCATCCCAGCCGTTTATACCCGCATTTTGTGCCGCCGAGGACGCAAAGATGTTCGGATGCCGGAACACCAGCTTCTCGCACACCTCACGGCAGACATCCTCAAAAGTAAAGCGCCCGCGCTCTTCTTCGATCACCGCATGGAACGCCACCTGCATCAGCACATCGCCCAGCTCTTCCTGCATCAACTGCGGATCGTCAGCATCAATGGCCTCCAGCGCTTCGCAGGTCTCTTCCAGAAAGTTCTTCCGGATGGAAGCATGGGTCTGTACCTTATCCCACGGACAGCCGTTCTCCGGGTCCCGCAGGATACGCAGAATTTCCAGCAGCTGCTCTGCCGTATAGGGTGCCTTTGGCTGCCAGTCCAGCACAGCGTTCACCTGCCTTGTAAAAGATACTGTATATTGTATCGCATCTCATGCAGTTTTGCAAGACAAAGTGCGCAAATTTCCCGCATTTCGTCTGCATTTTCCGCTCGCAAAAACAGGACGGTGTCCTGTGGGGAGCGCCGCCCTGTTGCTGAACCGTTTTATTACAGCTGTGCACCGCACTTGTTGCAGAACAGTGCATCGTCCGAGACGGGAGCACCGCACTGCGGGCAGGCTTTGTGCTCTTCCGGCACAGCTTCGGCAGCAGGGGCTTCCGGCTGGTCGGCAGGAACTTCCTCGTGCACCACATATTCCGCCTCGGCAGCTTCCGCCGGGGTCAGGGATGCTTTCAGGCGGGCGATCTCCTGCTCGATGTTATCGATCATCTCGATATACTTATCCACCAGCGGCTGGTTTTCTTCCTTGCCCTTGGCCAGACTGTACACCAGTGCGCCCAGCTGGCGCTGTGCCTTGAGCAGCTTGCCCTGCTCATTTACGATCAAAGCCTGAGTCTTGCCCTTTTCGGCCAGATCCAGCGCAGCGTTCTTGCCTTTTTCGGCATATTCCAGACCCATTTCCTTGATCTTGTTGAAATCCATAAAAGACACCTCTCTTACTATCGGCCTGTTTATCGTGGGCCATGTGCGGATGTTATCTCCATTATAGCGCACAAGCCGCTCATTTGCAACGAACGGACCGCATTTTTTACAGTTCGGTGCCGGTTTGGAAACAATTTTTTCGCATTCGGCCTAAATTTACACGATAAGTTCACACATCGGCATTCTGTGCCCTGCGGTCGGCTGCGCCGCCGTAGAATTCCCGCAGCATGCTGTCCTCCGGCAGCAGCTCCAGCTCCAGCGGTGCCACATGCTCAAAGCGGCGGGCTGTCTCGTCCCACAGCTCTGCATTGTGGCCTTCCAGCGTGAACTGACGGCGCACCACGCCCAGCAGCTTGGAGATCAGGCCCAGCTCGTAGGTAAAGGAGGTATCCAGCAGAAAATCTGCCGTGGTCTTGAAGCCCTTGATATACCGCGTCTCACCGTCCAGCACGCGGTCCCACATGGCAAGGGTCTTTTCCGGGCTGCGGCCGCGCGCCGCAGCGTCCCGCAGGGTGCGGCGGCACAGGCGGATATCCTGCGTGTTGATGACGCGGCGGCCATCGATGCAGTATTCCTCCCGCAGGCCTGCATAGATGCGGTAGATGTCGTCGCCCTTTACAAGGCCGGTCAGCTCCGGGTTCAGCGCATGGATGCCCTCCACGATGCATACACCGCCCTGCAGGTCGATGGGCTCCACCTCTGCCGAGCGCTTTTCGGCAGAGAAATCGTAGATGGGCAGCACGGTCTTGCCCGTCTCGCTCAGCTCCCGCAGGCACTGCTTGATGAGAGGCAGATCCAGCGTATCGGGGTTCTCGTAGTCCAGCGTGCCGTCCGGCAGGCGCGGATAGAACTCTGCGCCTTTGAAGAAATTATCCAGACTGACCACCTGCGCCGGGGTCCCGCGCTTTTGCAGAGCCTTTGCCAGACAGTGGGCACTGGTGGTCTTGCCGCTGGCCGACGGGCCGGTGAGCATAACGATCTTTGCGCCGGAAAGCTGCACTTTCTGGGCGGCGTAATCTACCCTTTGGGCATAGCTCTGCTCACTCAGGTCGGCAAGTGCCTGCGGGCTACGGGCTGCCACATTGTACAGATCGATCTCAACCAGACGTTTGGGTACCCAAATCGTGATCATAAAAATCAGCCACTCCTTTTTTGCGTTCCAGCACCTCCGCAAAACGCTGGATATATTCGTTCGGATACTTAAAATTGAAAATGCGCTGCATCCGTTTTCCGCCGTCGGCCACCAGCTTGGTGCTGCCGCCTGCACCGGCGGAGAGGATGGTCTGGACTTCCTCCATGATATAGATGTTGTAATATCCCTCGTGGCCCGGCTTGCACCAGCCCACGTTTTCCAGGTTCTGCAAGGTATTCTTCTGGCGGTAGAGGTAGTAGGGCCGATAACCCGCCTCGGCCAGCAGATGGCACTTTTCCAGCATGGCGGCTACATCGGCGTAGTCGTTTTCCTTCTGGTCCTCAATGACGATGCGGGAAGCGCGCTTGAGGGTGAGGGTGTGCACGGTGATGTTCTCCGGGTCCAGCGCGATGGCCTGCCGCAGGCTGCGCTCAAAACTTTCCACCGTGTCGCCGGGCAGACCGGCGATCAGGTCCATGTTGATATCATCATGACCGGCCTTGCGCGCTTCGGCATAGCAGTCCAGAATGTCCTGCGCCGAGTGCTTGCGCCCAATGCCCGCCAGCACCTCGTCCGAGAAGGTCTGCGGGTTGATGGAGATGCGGGTAGCACCGTATTCCTTGATGACCGCCAGCTTTTCGGCATCCGTGCAGTCCGGACGGCCTGCCTCCACCGTATATTCCACGACCTTCGAGAGGTCAAAACTCGCCCGGACCGTGCCCATCAGCTGCCGCAGCTGGTCGGCAGACAGGCTGGTGGGCGTGCCGCCGCCAATGTAGATGCTGCAAAGGGTAAGCCCCGCCTTTTCTGCCTGAATGCGGATCTCTTCCACCTCTTTGCACAGGCAGTCCACATAAGGCTGCACCATCTTGCGGTCGCGGTCCAGATTGCAGCTGACAAAGCTGCAGTAGCTGCACCGGGACGGGCAGAACGGGATGCCGATGTACAGGCTGTAGGTCCCGGGTTCATTGCCCACTTTCAAAATCGGCTCCTGCAGGTCGGCAATGGCCTTGGCCATCTGGTATTTCTGCTGGGAGCAGTCGAACCGGTCAAGGAAAAAGTGGTCGATCTCCGCTTCCGTCCAGCCTGCGGCGCGCTTGTCGTGGATGAGCCGCACCGGGCGCACACCGGTCATTTTGCCCCATGGCGGGCGGATGCCGGTCCAATCCCGCAGCAGATCATAGGTCAGGCTGGCAAGGCTGAACTCCGGCGTTTCGCCGCCCTGTTCCACAGGCGCGGGCAGCGGTACGTGTCGTTCAGCACTTCTGCCGTCCTGACGCACCAGTGCATGCAGGCCGTCCGGCGTTTTTTCTGCCCAGACATAGTCCTCGGCGTTCTCCGGCGGGGTGAGGGTGAGCGGTGCCATGGGGTAAAACAAACGCACCAGATGCTCCACTTCGTAGCCGGAAGGCAGGCCGGTAATATAAATCTTCATGTTGTTCACTCTTTAAAATAAATCATTGTTACCGCGCACAGCGCTGCGGATATAGTAGTTATTGTCCAGTTCATCGCCAAAGGTGGAGAACTCGCCATGGCCGGGCAGCACCTGCGTGCCGCGCGGGATGGGCAGCTTTGCCAGCTTACGCAGGCTCTCGGCCATCTGTGCACTGCTGCCGCCCTCCAGATCGGTACGGCCGATGCTGCCTGCAAACAGGGTGTCGCCGCAGAAGAGATACTCGCCGCACAGCAGCACCACGCCGCCGGGCGTATGGCCGGGCGTGTGCCAGACCGTGAACTGCAGCTCGTCTACCGAGACAGTCTCCCCTTCTGCGTAGCCGCAGTCCGCTGCGCTCAGCGGATACATGCGGTCGCCTGCAAGGTCGGCAGCCTCACAGTAGAGCTTTGCGTTCCACTCGGTGCGCAAGGCTTCGGCGCTGCCCACATGGTCGTAGTGGCCGTGGGTGCACAGGATGGTGGTGAGCTGCGCATTGTTTTCCTTTAAAATTTTATCGTAGGTCTGCGCATCTGCCGCCGGATCAATGACCACGGCATGGCCTGCGTCGGAAATGAGCAGGAAGGTATTGGTATACAGCGGCGCAGCGCCCGGAATATGAAAAGCCTGCATGGCGGTCACTCCTTTTTCTTCCACTCGTCGGTATCGATGATGATGGTGCAGGGGCCTTCGTTCACAAGAGCCACCTGCATGTCCGCGCCAAACTCGCCGTGCTGAACATCCTTCAGGCCCTGTTTGTTCATCTCTGCAAGGAACAGCTCATAAGCATCCACGGAGAGCGGCGGCTTTGCGGCCTTGATAAAGCTGGGCCGGTAGCCTTTTTTCGTGTCGCCGTAAAGGGTGAACTGGCTCACCACCAGAGCCGAATAGCCAAGGTCCTTTGCGCTGAGATTCAGCTTGCCCTCTGCGTCCGGGAAGATGCGCAGGCCCGCGCATTTATCGGCAAGCTTGGGCACGATGTCCAGACTGTCGGTATCCCTGACACCCAGCAGAATCATAAGGCCCGGCCCGATGGCCCGCGGCTCACCGCCGTTTACCCGCACACTGGCGGAAGAGACCGCCTGAATGACTGCACGCATGTTTTAGCTCCTTGTCACCTTGAGCACGTCCTTTACCTTGGAAAGTCTTGCGACCACACGGTTGAGGTGCTCGGTATTGTTGATGCCGATGGTCAGGCTGACCATGGCGCAGTTGTTTTCCACCTGACGGGCGTTCACCGCATAGATGGGCACCCGGATATCCGCCAGCGCAGCCAACACATCCTGCAGCAGCTCGTTGCGGTTCAGCGCGATGATCTCAATGCCGGCCTTATAGCTGTCCTTGACGCTGTCGGCCCAGTACGCCTTGACCCAGCGGGGGGCGTTGGTGGGATCCTTCATGCTGGAAATGGCGTTCACGCAGCTCTGCTTGTGGATGGAAACGCCAAAGCCGCGGGTGATAAAGCCCACGATGGGGTCGCCCGGCAGCGGGCTGCAGCACTTGGCAAACTTGATGGGGGTGTTATCGAAGCCTTCTACCACCACGCCGTCGGTAGCGTGCACACGGCTCAGGTCCACCTTGGGCAGGTCTTCCCCGGCCTTTTCCTCCGAAGTTTTCAGCTTCTGCCACTCCTCCTTGAGCTTGGGCAGGCAGTTGGCAATGGTCATGCCGCCGTAGCCGATGGCGGCATAAAGCTCCTCGGCATTGTTCTGGCGCAGGCGGCGGGAACAGCTGTTGATAAAATCGTCCAGCTGGTCGTCCGGAATGATGATCATTTCCCTGCGCAGCTCACGGGCCAGCGCATCACGTCCCTGCGTGATATTTTCCTCGCGGCGCATCTTTTTGAACCAGTTTCGGATCTTACTCTTCGCTTCGCTGGTGCGCACGATCTTGAGCCAGTCGCGGCTGGGGCCTTTGTCCGCCGGGCCAAGGATCACTTCGATGATCTCGCCGGTGGAAACGATGTGGTCGATGGGCACCATGCGGTTGTTCACCTTGCAGCCCACCATGCGGTTGCCCACCGCCGAATGGATCGCATAGGCAAAATCGATGCAGGTAGCGCCGGTGGGCAGGTTGATGACATCGCCCTTGGGGGTAAAGGCAAACACTTCCTCCGGCAGCAGGTCGCTCTTGAGGTCGTGCAGCAGATTGCCGGAATCCTCGCTGACGCGCTGGTTTTCCAACAGCTGGCTCACCCATGCCAGACGTTCGTCCAGCTTGTCGTGGCCATCCAGACCTTCTTTATACTTCCAGTGGGCCGCAACGCCGTACTCGGCCTGCTCGTCCATCTTGCGGGTGCGGATCTGCACCTCAAAGGGGATGCCCTCGTGGCCGATGACGGTGGTGTGCAGGCTCTGGTAGCCATTGGGCTTGGGAGTGGAGATATAGTCCTTGAAGCGGTTGGGCAGCGGATGGTACATATCGTGGATGAGGCCCAGAGTGCTGTAGCACTCGGCCAGCGTATCCAGAATGACACGCACCGCATAGATATCGTAGATTTCATCAAAGGACTTGTTCTGCATGATGGTCTTGCGATAGATGCCGTAAATGCTCTTGACGCGGCGCTTGATGGTGGCACCCTCAATGCCGCTCTCGGCCAGCCGCCGCTCGATCACACCGGACACCTTTGCAAGGAACTCCTCGCCTGCACGCTCACTGAGCATCCGGCTGATCTCCTCGTAGCCCACAGGGTCAAGGTAATGCAGGCTGCGGTCCTCCAGCTCTTCCTTCACGTTCAGGATGCCCAGACGGTTGGCGATGGGGGCATACACCTCCATGGTCTCGCGGGCTTTATCGCGGCGCTTCTGTTCCGGCCATGCATCACCGGTGCGCATGTTGTGCAGCCGGTCGCACAGCTTAATGATCATCACGCGCACATCGCGGCTCATGGCCAGCAGCATTTTGCGCAGGTTTTCGGCCTGCAGTTCTTCAATGTTGGAGAACTGGATCTTGGTCAGCTTGGTCACGCCGTCCACCAGCAGGGCAACTTCCTCGCCAAAGGCGGCTTTCAGGTCGTCCAGCGTAGTGGGAGTGTCCTCCACCACATCGTGCAGCAGGGCCGCAGCAATGCTCTCGGAGTCCATACCAAGATCCAGCACCAGCCGTGCCACGGCCAGCGGGTGGCAGATATACGGCTCGCCGCTGCGGCGGCACACCCCCTTGTGGGCAGTGTTGGCAAGGTCATATGCCTTTTCGATCATCTCCATATTGTAGGAGCGGCCGCTGGCCTTGATGGCCTCACACAGCTTTTCCCAGGTAACGATCTCCGGCCGCACCTCCGAAGGCAGAGTTCCTTCCGGTGCATCGGCCAGCTGTGCTGTTGCAGAAACGGTAGCCGTTTCCTGCACCGGTACCGGCTGATGCAGGTGGGTCTTTGCGGAGTAGAGATCCTCTTCCCGCACAGGCTTCGGTGCCGGGACAGCAGTTTTCTTTCCCTCTGGCATTTTACATTCCCTCCAAACATTTCAGGACCGGGGCATCGGCAAGGTTCTTTTTGCCCTGTGCAGGCACAAGATCCAGATACTTTGCTCCGCCCTTTTCCACCGTGGCGATCAGTCCCACCTGTTCCAGAGCCGTGACCGCCACCAGCGTTTTGCCTGTATTTTCCTCGCCCAGTTTTGCGCACAGCGGCTGCAGATCTTCTGCGTGCCAGCGGCGCGCCTGCAGCTCACGGTACACTGTGACGATATCACTGCGCTCAGGCGTAATAAGCTTTTTCTGTTCCTCGGTCAGGGGTGTGCCGCGGCGCAGCGCCGCTACAAAAGCAGCCTGCTCCGCAAGCTTTGTGCCCAGCCCTGCCGGGTGCAGGTCCAGAATGCGGCCCGAAAGCTGTGCGCCCCGGGGCGAATCGTAGACCGAAAGGTTCAGCGCAGCATCCACCACATCGCCCATGGCATAGGGCAGCTGTTCCGGCGGCATACCGAACCACACGGCATACACGCTGGCATTGCCCTGCCGCAGGCGCAGGCGGCTGTGCCTGCCCTCCGATACCGGGTATACCCCATCCAGCACGGCGTTCTGCAAAAGGAACACCGGGGTCGGGTTCTCGGCCCCATAGGGAGCCAGCTGGTCGAGCTTCCGCACACTTTCCACGGTCACACGGTCCAGATGGATGGGCAGGTCGCACTCCAGCGGGGTGGTATGCAGCACCGGGCATTCCCGTGCTGCCCAGTCGTTCAGGCGGCGGCGCAGAGCGGGCAGATTTTCTTCCCGCACCGAAAGGCCCGCAGCCATGGCATGGCCGCCGTAGCGGATGAGCAGATCTGCGCAGGCACCAATGCAGGCATGCAAATTGAAGCCCTGCACGCTGCGTCCGCTGCCCTTGCATTCGCCGTGCTCGTCGATCGTCACCACGATCACAGGCCGGCCGGTGCGTTCCACCAGCCGGGATGCCACGATGCCAATGACACCGGGGTGCCAATCGCGGCCCCACAGCAGCATCACGCGGTCTTCCAGCCGCTCCGGTTCCTGTTCCAGCAGTTCCTGCGCGGCCTTGAAGATCTGCAGCTCTGTCTCCTGACGCTTTGTATTGATCTCGTTCAGTTTATGGGCCAGCTCTGCGGCGCGGTCCGGGTCCTCACACATCACCAGCTGCAAAGCCGTAACAGCGTTGTCCATGCGGCCAGCCGCATTGATGCGGGGCGCAATGGCGTAGCTGACATTTTCTGCGGTGACCGGTTTGCCCGCAAGGCCCACCTCTTCCAGCAACGCTTCCAGACCCGGACGGTCCGTGTTCTGCAGCTGGCGCAGGCCCGCCTTGACAAGGGTGCGGTTTTCGCCGGTAAGCGGCATCACGTCCGCCACAGTACCCACAGCGGCAAGGTCGCCGCAGTAATCCAGCATTTCTTCCGGCGGGCAGCCATCCAGTGCGGCACACAGCTTGAACGCCACGCCCGCACCGCACAGGCCCTTGAAGGGACTGGTGTCGTCCTCACGACGGGGGTCTACCACGGCAATGGCCTTGGGCAGAGTTTCCGGCGGCAGATGATGGTCGGTAATGATCAGGTCAATGCCCAGTTCAGCGGCATAATCGGCTTCTTCCACAGCAGAAATGCCGTTATCCACCGTCACGATCAGCTTGCAACCCTTATCGTGGATGGAACGGATGGCATTGCGCGAAAGGCCGTAGCCGTCGCCCTCGCGGCTGGGCAGCATACATTTTACGGTAGCCCCCATGCCCTTGAGATGCTGGTACAGCAGGGCCGTGGCCGTCACGCCGTCCACGTCATAATCGCCGAACACCACAATGGTCTCGCCCTCGTCAATGGCCCGCCAGATGCGCTCGCAGGCCTTGTCCATATCGGTGAGCAGCGAAGGGTCGCTCAATTCTTCCTCACCGGCAAGCAGGGTCAGTGCTTCGGTAGGGTCGGTGATGCCGCGGGCCGTCAGCACGCCCGCCAACAGGGCATTTTCCTTCTGCTGGGCGGCAAGGGCGGCCGCATATTTTTGCTCGCTCCACGGCTCGTCGTTCTGTGCGTTATATTCCAGTTCTTCGGTGGCCTGCTCCGCAATCGCCTGCGTCAGCTCCCGCAGCGCGGCACGGTCCAGCGGCTTCAGATTCCATGCACGGTAGGTCATTCAAAATTTCCTCCCGTCAGGCCGTCGTTGGCCAGCATTCCCTGCAGGGCGGCGATCTCAGAAGAGACATCCATCGCTACATCCGAGAGCAGCGTATCATACAGGGTGTCGTAGGCCTGATTCAGCGTGTGAAGGATGCCCGCGATATCGCGGCGGATGGTCTCGGCGTTTTCGCCCTGCTGGCCCTGCACATCGTTGTAGGTGTGCAGCAGCTTGAGGGTGGTGGGGATATAGTATTCCGCAAAGCGGCGGGCCTTGGGCAGGCTTTCCGGGTGTGCTTCCAGCCAGTCACAGATGGCAGTGGTGGTGGTCTGCATATGGTCCAGCTCTTCGCGGCCCTGCGCATCCTGCATCAGCTGTTTTTCCTGCTGCAGCACGGCGGCAAAGCGGCGCGCTGTCTCAAGATTGAGCGGCACATCGTCTGTTTTTTCTGCCGCCGGTTCCGGCTGCGGCGGTGCCTTGGAGGCTGCGGCAGCTTCCTGCGCGGCACGGTAATCCTCAGCAGTCAGGTAAAGCTTTTCCGCTTTTTCGTCCACCCATGCACTCAGCCAGCCATTGCGGATGAATCTGCGCACCCGCTTGAGGGCACGGGCCTTTTTCTCGTCCACGGCTTCCAGCGGCAGGCCCTTTTTGCAGTCAAAGCCTTCTGCTGCCTCGGCCAGACGGAGCAGCGTCTTGCTGGCCTTCAGGCGGGATGCACCGGCAGTGATCATCCACACGAACACGGCGGTGACAGCCGCAAAGCACCAGCCGGTGATCCGCACCGCCCCCAGCGCAAAGCTGCCCATGGCTGCAGCATTTTCAGCCATAAAGCTGTCCTGCAGAAGAGCCTGCAGAACCGCCGCATTGGGCGTAAACAGGCCCGCCGCACCCAGACAGGAAACCGCCGTGATGCCAAAGATCACCGTAAACGTGATGCCGACTGCCAGCAATGCGCAGCCTGCGCTGTAGCGCTTTTTGGCACTGGCGCGGATCTCGTCTGCCGGGGTCGTCTCTGCCTTGCCGAACATCTGCCGGAACCAGCCGGAAACACCTGCGGCCTGCGCGTTGATATCGTCCTCATTCAAGCCCTGTTTTTTCGTATTCTGCGCATTCTGGCGGCTGCGGTAGTATTCATCCCGGCTTCTGCGGAACGCCTTTGCCGCTTCGCCAAGGCCAAAGTTTGCAGCATTCACCGCCGCACGGCCCACACCATAGGCGCGGTCGCCAATGTCCTCCCCTTTGCCCTCAAAGCCATGGGCAAAGGCATCCGACACGGTATCGCCAAAGGCGCGCAGCTGGTCTTCCAGCTCCTGCTGCACCTGACGGCCCTCATTTTCCCTCATTGTATCGTTTTCACGATCGTTCATCGAATTCTTCTCACCCTTCTGCCGGTGCATACCGGCTGATGATGGCGCGGGCCACCCGCAGGCCATCCACGGCGGCGCTCATGATGCCGCCCGCATATCCGGCACCCTCGCCGCAGGGATACAGACCTGCCAGCTGGGTGCATTCAAAATTTTCTTCCCGCTTCAGCCGCACCGGGCTGCTGGTGCGGGTCTCAAGACCCGTAAGGATCGCTTCCGGCGCGGTATAACCCGCAATTTTGCGCTCGTAGGCGCGCAGGCCCGCCCGCAGCGTTTCGGCCAGCTCCTGCGGCAGCAGTGCACCGAGGTCTGCCGCAGCAACGCCGCGGTCATAGGTAGGCTGCACGCGTCCAATGTTCAGCTGGCCGCGCCCTTCCAGAAAGCTCTGGATGTTCTCTGCCGGAGCGGCATACTCCCCTGCACTGCGCCCAGCGGCGTAGGCTCTCGCTTCCAGCTCCCGCTGGAACGCGATGGCCCGGCGCGGATCGTCTGCAAAATCCTTGCCGCCCACGCTCACCACCACGGCCGCGTTGGCATTTTTGCCATTGCGGGCGTGGAAGCTCATGCCGTTGGTCACTACACGGCCTTCCTCGCTGGCCGATGCCACCACCTGCCCGCCGGGGCACATGCAGAAGGTGTAAACGCACCGCTCCCCCACATGCTGGGAGAGCTGATACTCGCCCCGCGGCAGAGCCGGATGCCCGGCAGCCTCGTGATATAAGCTCTTTTCGATCTCACTCTGCAGATGCTCGGCGCGGAAGCCCACGCTGAACGGCTTGCATTCCAGCTGCAGGCCGCCGTCCATCAGCATCCCGAAGGTATCGCGGGCCGAGTGGCCCACCGCGAACACCAAAGCTTCGCAGGCAAAGGTGCCATTTGTGGTAAAAATGCCGGTGAGCTGACCATTTTTCTGTTCAAAGCCGGTCAGGGCCGTGTTGAAATGCACCTCACCGCCCAGAGCTTCGATCTCCTTGCGGATAGAGGTGATCACACCGCGCAGCAGGTCGGTGCCCACGTGGGGCTTCTGCTTCCAGGCGATCTCCTCCGGCGCACCGTGCTGCAGGAACACCTCGGTAACAAAGCCGCACAGCTCATCGCCGATGCGGGTGGTCAGCTTGCCGTCCGAAAAGGTACCGGCACCGCCCTCGCCAAATTGAATGTTCGCATTCACATCCAGTTCGCCGGTAGCAGAAAAATGTTCCACCGCCTTTACGCGCTCGTCCAGCGCCGGGCCGCGCTCCAGCACAATGGGCTGATAGCCCTGCCGGGCCAGCAGCAGCGCTGCAAACAGGCCCGCCGGGCCAAGGCCGCACACCACAGGCCGATGTGCCAGTGGCTGGATGCCATTCTGCACCGAAAAATCCACCTTCTGCTGCAGAGAAGCATCACCACAGCGGGCTGCAAAAGCCGCTTCCTCGGCAGGTTCTTTCAGGGTGACAGCCACGGTATACACCAGCTTGGGCTGGCCGTGGCGGGCATCCACCGAGAGCTTTGCCACGCCCAGATGTTGCACCTTTCCGCGCGGGATGCGGGCAGCGTGCAGGGCTTTTTCAAATGCCTGCGGCTCTCCGGCAGAGAGCGGCAGACGGATGTTGCGAACCAGAATCATGTTATCGTGTGTTCCTTTTTGTTTCAGTTGCTTTCGATGCGGCACTGCAGCACATAGCTGCCCAGTGCAAAGATCTTGCCGTTGGAGGGCACATACAGGCGGCAGGCGATGTTCTGCTCGCCGGTCGCCACCGAGAAATCCTCGGCATCGATCTCAATGACCACCTGCTCCGGGGTCAGCGTTTCGATCGCGCCCTTGGGGCCGCAGAGCGTTACATTCATCAGGCGTTCGGTCTGCACCGTCAGCTGGTAGGTAGAGGGCAGGTTGACCACCTGCACGCAGGTATTGGGCAGGTTCATGGTCTTGGTTCCCAGATTGGAGCAGTCAAAGCTGACCGTTATGGTGGAAATGTTATCCAGCAGATAGATGTCTGCGGGCAGGTCGATGGGCAGCTCATAGCTCTTGTTCAGTGTAAAGGTGGAAAGGTCGATATTGCCGATGGGCAGCGTGGACAGCATATCGATCTTGGCTGCCGGACCTGCCACCTTGAGCTGCTTGCGGCTGAGTGCATATACCAGCATCGAATCATCAAAATCACGCGGTGCATTGATGAAATTCACGTCCACCGGCAGCGTTGCCATCTTGTACACCTGCAAGGTCACATCCACGCTGTTCTCTTCCAGCTCCGTGTACTCAAACTTGACTTCCTTGCCGCCGGAGGTATAGAAGCGCAGCGGCGTGTTCAGCGTGACAGACTCGGTCAGTTCGCCGCTGTAGGTCACCTCTGCTGTGCAGGTAGCAACTTTATCCAGCTCACTGCTGGGGCCGGAAAGGGTGATATTCTCCTTGGAAACATCCGTACTATAAAGGATATAACCGTCCGCGATGGTCAGGTAGTTGGTGGTAATGGTAACGGGCATGGTCTTTTCCTCCACCACATCAAACACCACATCCACCGTGTTGTCATTGCCTTCCATGGTCACAGTCACACCGTTCAGCAGGCCGTTGGCACCGCGTACCAGCAGGCGCAGGGTCTTTTCGCCGCTGTCGCGTACGCTGGAAAAATCCGGGTAGACCACAAAGTCGGAAGCCGTCAGCCCGCCGATGGTGTAGCCGTCACCGGAGATTTTCAGGTTCACGGTCTTATCCTCGGCACTGACGATGCTCAGGCCCCGGGAGGTGTAAGCAGCGGAATCGTAGGTATAGTCCACCGGCACATTGTAGATGGTGTTGCTGGTGCCGGGCTGCACGATGATGGTGACCACCATCCATGCAACGATGGCACCCAGCACCGAAAGTGCCAGCCGGATGCGGCGGTCGTCCAGAATGTTTTTCTTATGGGCGACCGCAGGCTTTGCGCCATTTTTCTTGTTGGGTTCGTTGTTCATTGCGCATCGTCCTCCTTCTGGCTGACCCATTTCCACAGACGGTCCAGCTGACCGCGCCAGCCGCTGACCGTCGTCTTTTCGGTGGTGGTCTCCTTGGGGATCATCTCATCCACCAGACGGGTATACAGGGTCTGGCGGTCAAAATGGCGGATCAGCACGCCGTTCTTTGCCATGGAGATGATGCCGGTCTCCTCGCTGACCACGATGGCAATTGCGTCGGAATTTTCGGCAATGCCAAGGCAGGCGCGGTGACGGGTGCCCATATCCTTGCCAAGATCCAGATTGTTGGAAAGCGGCAGCACACAGCCCGCGGCTTTGATGCGACCATTCTCAATGATGGCAGCACCATCGTGCAGGGGCGTGCCCTCGTAGAAAATGGTGCCCAGCACTTCCAGATTGACCGCACTGTTCACCGGCGTGCCGGTGCGCACGATCTCCGAAAGGTTCGTGTGGCGTTCCAGCACGATCAGTGCACCGGTCTTGGTCTCAGAAAAGCGCTCTGCCGCATCGCAGATGGCAATGATGGCGCTGCGCCATGCACCCTTCAGGCTGGGATCGTTGTAGCGGCCTTTGACATTGAACAGCTTGGCGGCCCACTGGTCGGTCTGGCCCATGCGCTCCAGCGCACGGCGGATCTCCGGCTGGAACAGCACCACCAGCGTCAGCAGGCCCACCTGCAGCAGTGAGTTCAGCAGCCATGTGACGGTACGCATGTTCAGCGTTTCTGCCACCAGATAGACGGCCATCACCAGCAGCGCACCCTTGAACAGCTGGCCGGCGCGGGTGCGGTTGACAATGCCCAGCAGCTGGTAAATCAGGAAGGAAATGATGATGATATCCAGCAAATCGACCAGTTTGAAGGTCTGGAAATTTGCAATGATCGCGTTCAGAGTCATTGGTACACGCTCCCGTTTACAGTGTTTCGATCAGGGCAACAGCGTGGGCGGCAATGCCCAGCCCCTCACCGGTAAAGCCCAGATGTTCCTCGGTGGTGGCCTTTACGCTCACGGCATCCACCGGCAGGCCGAAGGCATCGGCCAGATTCTGGCGCATGGCCGGAATGTACGGCGCAAGCTTGGGCCGCTGACACAACAGCGTAGCGTCGATATTTTCAATGCGGAAGCCGTGCTCCTTTAAAATTTCGGCCACACGGCGGGCCAGCTTCAGGCTGTCGGCACCGGAGTAGGCCGGGTCATTGTCCGGGAAATGCTGGCCGATATCCCCCAGCGCAGCGGCACCCAGCACAGCATCCATCACCGCATGGGCCAGCACATCTGCATCCGAGTGGCCCAGCAGGCCTTTTTCAAAGGGCACTTCCACGCCGCCCAGAATCAACTTGCGGCCTTCCACCAGACGGTGCACGTCATAACCATGTCCAATGCGCATTTTGTGTTCCTCTTTCTGTTCCGGGCGGGGCAAGTCCTCGCGGGTCGTGATCTTATAATTGGCGTAATCGCCCTGCGTCAGCTGCACGGCGCGGCCGGTCAGCTCGAACAGGCTGCAGTCGTCTGTGACAAGGCGGGCTTTTTCGGCATCCAGCTCTTCCAGCGCAGCAAGGTACTCTGCGCGGTCAAAGCACTGAGGGGTCTGCACCGCATACAGGGTGCTGCGGTCGGGCGTTGTGTACACAAGGCAGGCATCCGGCACGATCTTTCCGTTGCCGCGCGCTGCAGCCTTGATGGTATCCTTTACCGGTACGGCAGGTGCAGCTGCGCCGCACCGGGCCGCTGCTTCCAGCGCTGCTGTGATGACGGCCTGACTGACGAAGGGTCTTGCCGCGTCGTGCACTGCCACAAGCTCCCCTGCTGCCGCCAGCACGCCGTTTTTTGCGCTCTCGGCGCGGGTGGTGCCGCCCGTTACGATCTGCACAGGCTTTGTGCAGTCTGCTGCCTGCTGCTCCACAAAGGCGCGGTTCTTACCGGCCACCAGCACGATCTCCGTGACAAGCGGGTCCTGTTCAAACGCGCGGATGCTGCGGTGCAGCACGGTCTCGCCGCCCAGATCAAAGCTGAGCTTGTCAAAGCCCATGCGTGTGGAAGACCCCGCCGCCACCAGTACTGCGGATACTCTCTTTTCCAATTTCTTCACCTGCCCGATTCCTATAGTAAGCCATATTTTATTATAGCGTATAACTTCCCAAACTGCAACCAATATTCTACAGCAAAAATGCCCCTCTGCACACAGCAGAGGGGCACAAACTTGTTCTTGATGGAGTTTACTTCAGGATCGGCTCGATGGCAGCAGCCAGAGCATCCTTCTGTGCCTGTGCTTCAGCCAGATCCTTGCCCAGAGTGGTGAAGTAGGTCTTGATCTTCGGCTCAGTGCCGGAGGGACGCACCACAACGGTAGCGCCGTTTTCCAGACTGTAGATCAGCACGTTTGCAGCGGGCAGGCCGGTCTCCTCGGGCTTCTTGTAGTCGGTCACCTTGACCACCTTGTGGCCAGCCAGCTTGGCGGGCGGGTTATCACGCAGCTTCTGCATGATGGAAGCCATCTTCTCCATGCCGGTCAGGCCGGGGAACTCAAAGCTGTCCACCTTGTTCAGGTAGCGGCCGTACTGTGCGTAGATCTCTTCCAGACGCTGCTTGATGGAGGAACCGATGCTGCGGTAGTAAGCGGCCATTTCGCAGATCAGCATGGAACCGATGACGGCATCCTTATCGCGCACATAGGGGCCGGCCAGATAGCCGTAGCTCTCCTCGAAGCCAAAGATGAAGCGGTCCACCTCACCGGCAGCTTCCAGATTTGCGATCTGGTCGCCGATCCACTTGAAGCCGGTCAGCACGCTGCGCATTTCCACGCCGTAGTGTGCGGCAATGGCATCGGCCAGAGGAGTGGATACGATAGACTTGACGGCCACCGGGTTTTGGGGCATGGTGCCCTTCTCGATGCGGCCTGCGCAGATGTAATCCAGCAGCAGAGCGCCCATCTCGTTGCCGGATACCAGCTCATAGCTGCCATCCGGGCACTTCATGGCAATGCCCACGCGGTCGGCATCGGGGTCGGTGGCCAGCATCAGATCGGCACCAGTCTTGGTTGCCAGCTCCAGACCCAGCTTCAGAGCCTCGAAAATCTCGGGGTTCGGGTAGGAGCAGGTGGTAAAGTAGCCGTTGGGGTACTCCTGCTCGGGCACGATGGTGATATCGGTGATGCCTATATCGTTCAGCACATGAGTGACAGGCACCAGACCGGAACCATTCAGCGGGCTGTACACCAGCTTCAGGCCGGCAGTCTTGCACAGGCCCGGGCGCACCTGACGGGCCTCAATGGCATCATACAGTGCCTTCTTGCAGTCGTCGCCCACAAAGCGGATCAGGCCCTGCTCCACGCCCTCGGCAAAGGAGATGTACTTTGCACCGGTCAGCACATCCGTCTTCTGGATCTCATCGTACACGATGGCAGCAGCATCATCGGTCATCTGGCAGCCATCCGGGCCGTAGGCCTTGTAGCCGTTGTACTTGGCCGGGTTGTGAGAAGCCGTGACCATGATACCAGCATTGCACTGGTAGTAACGGGTAGCAAAGCTCAGTGCAGGCACAGGCATCAGAGCATCGTAAATGCGCACCTTGATACCGTTTGCCGCCAGAACGCCTGCGGCGGTCTTGGCAAAGATATCGCTCTTCAGGCGGCTGTCGTAGCTGATAGCCACAGTCTGGCTGCCGCCCTGAGTCTTGACCCAGTTTGCCAGGCCCTGCGTGGCCTGACGCACAACATAGATATTCATACGGTTGGTGCCAGCGCCCAGAACGCCGCGCAGACCAGCGGTGCCAAACTTCAAAGCCACAGCAAAGCGGTCCTTGATCTCGTCATCATTTCCCTCGATCTTTGCCAGCTCCGGCTTCAGATCAGCGTCTTCCAGCTCTGCAGCCATCCAGCGCTTATATTCATCCAAATACATCTTGCACACCTTACCTTTTGTAAATTTTTCCGCAAAAAAGAACAGGTTTGGTTAAACCTACTTATAATATAAACTCTCCGCATCCATGTGTCAATTGCGTAATCTGCAACAAGATTTGCAGTTCAAAACCGGCATATGGCACAAAATTCCAAGTTTTTCCCGGTAAAGTCGGGAACCATCCCGGCCTCGCCTGCATTTTCCAGCAGTTCATAACTCTGGCCTGCATCGTCCAGAACGTCCAGCCACTGCTCCAAACCGACGCTGTTTTCACACAGGTAGCGCAGCAGCTGCATTGCCCGGGCAAAACTGTCCTGCAGCAGCACCGCGCTGCGGCGCACCCGGCCATCCTGCTCCTGCCGCAGCTCCATTACAACGCCCTGCGCAGCGGCGGCACCGCAATATACAAGGGTGTGGGCATGCTGCAGTCCTTCCAGTTCTGAATATGTACGGATATAGCGGCAGTATTCTTTGCTCATCATGGAAAACTCTCTCCTCTCTATCGCATTGACATCTTTCCTGCCCTTTACTATAATGAATTCAGAAGCATTTTTGTGTCGAAGTATGGCATAATCATCCATTATTTTCCACTTTTGCCAATTCTTTTCCGTCATATCATCCGCTGGGATAAGGGAGGACAACATGTATTCTGTTACCAGAAGCTTTGGTCTGAACGGCCTGAGCGGCTTTGCCGTGGCAGTGGAGGCCGACATTTCCGGCGGTCTGCCTGCATTTTCTATCGTAGGCCTGCCGGATTCCGCTGTGCGTGAAAGCGCCGACCGTGTGCGCGCCGCCATCAAAAATCTGGGCTTCAAGTTCCCAGACCGGCGCATTACCATCAATCTTGCCCCGGCGGATGTGCGCAAGACCGGCCCGGTGTACGACCTGCCGCTTCTGCTGGCAGTGCTCACTGCCAGCGGCCAGCTGGAGGATGTGCCTGCCGACGCGGCATTTCTGGGCGAACTGGCACTGGACGGCACCCTGCGGCCGGTTTCCGGCGTGCTGCCCATGGCGCTGGCTGCAGCAGAAAATGGCATCCACGCCCTGTATGTACCTGCCGAGAATGCCGCCGAAGCAGCCGAGACCTGTGCCGACAGCATGGCCGTCTACCCCGCCCACACGGCACGCGAAGTTGTAGATGCCCTGCGCGGCATCTCCCCGCTTGCCCCGGCGGCTGTTGTTCCCTTTGACCCTGCAGACGCATGGGCACAGGTGCCGGATTTTGCGGACGTGATGGGCCAGTCGCTGGCGCGGCGGGCTATGGTCATTGCTGCCGCAGGCGGACACAATGTTTTGCTCATTGGCGCACCCGGCACCGGCAAATCCATGCTGGCAAAGCGTCTGCCCGGCATCCTGCCGCCGCTCACCCGTGAGGAAGCCGTGGAGACCACTAAAATTTATTCCATTGCAGGGCAGCTGCCGCAGGGCCGGGGCCTGATCTCTGCACGGCCTTTCCGCAGCCCGCACCACTCGGCCAGTGCCGCAGCTCTGGCTGGCGGCGGCGCACAGTTCCGGCCCGGCGAGTGCAGCCTTGCCAACTGCGGTGTGCTGTTTTTAGACGAATTGCCGGAGTTCTCCCGCGAGAGTCTGGAAGTGTTGCGCCAGCCGCTGGAGGACGGCCAGATCACCGTGAGCCGAGCGGCAGGCAGTGCCACCTATCCCAGCCGCTTCCAGCTGGTAGCCGCCATGAACCCCTGTAAGTGCGGCTACTACGGTCATCCCACCCGGCAGTGCACCTGTTCGCCCAGTGCTGTACGGCAGTACCGCAGCCGTGTGTCCGGCCCGCTGCTGGACCGCATCGACCTGTGCGTGGAGATGGACCCCATCGCCTTTGACGAGCTGCACGCCGTCGCCCCTTCCGAGAGCAGCGCCGATCTGCGCAAACAGGTGCTTACCGCCCGGGCCATTCAGGCAAAGCGCTATGCCGCCCCGGGTTTTGAGGGTGTGCTCTGCAACGCCCAGCTCACCGCCGGGCAGGTGCGGCGCGTCTGCCGCATGACCCCTGCCGCCGAGCGGCTGCTGCGCGCCTCCTACGACGCTTTGGGCCTTTCCGCCCGCGCCCATGACCGTATCCTTCGGGTGGCCCGCACGGTGGCCGATCTGGCAGGCAAACAGCTGCTGGATGAGGACTGTGTGCTGGAAGCCCTGCAGTACCGGGCACAGGAAAAAGTGGAAGTATAAAAGCTTCTCCGTCTTTGCTTCGCAGCTCTGCCTTCCCCGAAAAGGGAAGGATTTGTGCAGCTTACCGTTACGCACAAAAAAGCCATCTGTATCTTTCCAAATGCTCAATACGAGCGGAAGATCACAGATGGCTTTTTATAATTGCTTTTTAGAATCTGCGCCATGTATCCGGCAGGAACAGCACCAGCATCGGGAAGATCTCCAGACGGCCGGCCAGCATATCAAAGATCATCACCAGCTTTGCAGGGTTCGTAAAGCTGCCAAAGTTCATCATGGGGCCTACCTGCGCAAGGCCCGGGCCGATGTTGTTCAAAGTAGCTGCAATGGCTGTGAAGTTCGTCACCATATCAAAGCCATCCAGACTGATGAGCAGGAAGGAGACCACGAAGATGAAGAAATACGCGCCCATAAACACATTGGTGGTGCGGATGGTCTCGTGGTTCAGCAGCTTGCCGTCCATGCGGACGGGGGCCACCACCTGTGGGTGCAGCGCCTGCTTGAGCTCCTTGCCAAGGGTCTTGCCCAGAATGAGGAGGCGGCTCACCTTGATGCCGCCGCCGGTGCTGCCTGCGCAGGCACCAATGAACATGAGCACCACCAGAATTTCTTTGGAGAGAGTGGGCCACAGGTCAAAGTCACAGCTGGAAAAGCCAGTGGTCGTGATGATGGAACCCACCTGAAAGGCTGCCTGACGCAGCGCTTCGCCAAAGCTGTTATAAAGGCTGTAGATATTGGCCGTGATAATGCCAATTGCCACCAGAATAATGGCGAAGTAGCCGCGCACTTCCTCGCTGATGGCGCGGTTGAATTTGCGCAGCAGCAGCAGGAAGTAGGCATTGAAGTTGACACCGAACAGGATCATGAAGATAGTCACGACCCACTGGATGTAGGGAGAAAAGCTGGTAAAGCTGTCGTTCTTGAAGCCGAAGCCGCCGGTGCCCGCCGTGCCGAAGGCCGTGAGCATGGACTCAAACAGCGGCATGCCGCCCAGCATCAGGAATACCAGCTCCAGCACGGTGAGTGCAAAATAGATGCCGTACAGGATCTTTGCGGTAGACTGCACCTTGGGCACCAGCTTATCCACCTGCGGACCGGGGCTTTCTGCCTTCATCAGGTTGACGTGGGAGCCACCAGTCAGGGGCAGCAGCGAGAGCAGGAACACCAGAACGCCCATGCCGCCGATCCAGTGGGTGAAGCTGCGCCAGAACAGGATGCCCTTGGGCAGATCCTCTACCCCGGGCAGGATGCTGGCACCGGTGGTGGTAAAGCCGGACACCGTCTCAAACAGGGCATCCACCGGGTTCGGGATGCAGCCCGTCACCACAAACGGAACAGCGCCCACGATGGAAATGACGATCCAGCTCAGCGAGGTAGCAGCAAAGCCCTCCCGCATATAGAACACCCTGCTCTTGGGCTTGATGCCGCGCAGGGCGTAGCCGATGGCGGCACTGACTGCCGCCGTGATCAGAAACACGCCCAGCACGAACCATTCGCCGTAGAATCCGCTGGCCGCTGCGGGCAGCAGCAGCAGTGCACCCTCGATCAGCATGACATAGCCCAGCAGACGGAAAACGATCGCATAATTCATAGTCTGCCTCCGTCAACCCTCTGCGCCCTTGTCCAGAATATCGCGCAGGTCATGCAGACCATGCTCCAGCGTGACCACGATCACGTTGTCGCCCACCTGGATCTGGTCGCCGCCGCGCGGGATCAAGATCTGATGGCCGCGGGTGATGCAGCACAGCAGCAGATTCTTTTTCAGGTGCAGCTGGCTCAGGGGGACACCGGTGGCAGCGCTTTCCTCGTGGACGGTAAATTCCAGCGCTTCCACGCGGTCGTCCAGAATGCGGTACAGCGTCTTGATGTTGCTGCCCGCTTCGTTCTGCAGTGCACGCACATACTGCACGATGTAATCGCAGGTCATGTACTTGGGGTAGACCACGCTGCCCAGATCCAGACCGGCCAGAATATCATCAAATTCCAGACGGTTGACTTTGGTGACCAGCTTGCCGTTGGAGTGCTTTTTGGCAAACAGGGTCAGCAGCACGTTTTCTTCGTCGATGTTGGTCAGGGCCACAAAAGCCTCGGTGGACTCCATGCCCTCCGAGAGCAGGAATTCGCGGTTGGAACCGTCCTCGTTCAGGATCTGTGCGCCGGGCAGCTGCTCGGCCAGCTCCATGCAGCGGGCAGGGTCGCGCTCCACGATGCGCACACGCACGTGGTTTTCCAGCAGCTCCTGGCTCAGATAGAAGGCGATGGCACCGCCGCCCACGATGAAGGCATTGCGCACCGGGCGCACCGGCAGGTGGATGCGCTGGAAGAACTCGTGGGCCTTTTCCTGTGTTGCAAGGAAGGTGACCTGATCGCCGTTCTGCAGTACAAAGTTGCCGTTCGGGATGATCACGCCGCCGCTGCGCTCCACTGCACACACCAGAATGTCGCTCTTCAGACGGGTGGGGATCTCGCGGATGGCCACGCCGTCCAGCCCCTGCTCTGCAGTGAGTGCAAACTTGATCAGCCGCACACGGCCGTCTGCAAAGGTGTCGATCTTGCTTGCACCCGGGAAGCGCAGCAGATGGGAGATTTCCTTTGCTGCAGCCATTTCTGGATTGATGATGGCCGAAATGCCGATCTGCTTTTTGATAAAGTCCAGCTCATGGCTGTAGGACGGGTTGCGCACACGGGCAATTGCATGGCAGTGGCCCGCCTTTTTGGCAAACATGCAGCACAGCAGGTTCAGCTCATCCGAACCGGTCACGGCAATGAACACATCCGCGTCTTCAATGCCGGCCTCTGCCAGCGTGGTGATCGAGGAACCGTTGCCCACGATGCCCAGCACATCGTAGCTTTCAGTCAGGTGCTCCACACGCGCTTTGTTGGTATCCACAATGGTCACATTATGGTCTTCCTCACTGAGCTGCCGCGCCAGCGCAGTACCAACCTTGCCGCCGCCCACCAGAATGATCTTCATAACAAGTCCTTTCTCTTTCCGCGTCCCTTCTGCCGGGACAGCACAAATCCATCATAGTATAGCATATCTCCTGCCAAAGTTCCACTGTTTTCCACGTTATGCAACAAGAACCTGCCAAATGACGCAAAAAAGCCCCGGGAGATACCGTCCCGGAAGCTTTTATTTCATTTAATAGCGCTCCACGCCGTCCTTCGTTACAAGGGCATACACCAGCGGGGCTTCCTCCGGCTTCTCAGAGCCGTATCCAAGGCCGCTGCGGTACTCGGCGGCGGCAGCTTCAAACTTATCGGCTGCGCCGTAGAAGGTGGCAAGGCTCTCGCCCTTCTTTACGTAGTCGCCGCGCTTTTTATGCAGGGTGATGCCGGCGGCAAAATCCAGCGGGTCGCCCTTTTTCTGTCGGCCCGCACCCAGCAGCACGCTGGCAGAGCCGATCTTCTCGGCATCGTTCGCCACAATGTAACCGTCCTGCTCTGCCAGTAGCTCAAAGCTTGCCGCAGGCTTCTCGAACAGGCTGTAGTCGTCCAGCACGCGGGTATCGCCGCCCTGCGCCGCAAACATCTCCTTGCACTTAGCAAAGGCAGAACCGTCGGCGATCACCGCCTCGGCCATGGCGCGGCACTCGGCAGGAGTGCCCTTATCGGCCAGCACCAGCATGTTCGCCGCCAGCTGCAGGCAGACCTCGGTCAGGTCGGTGGGGCCATGGCCCTTGAGCACATCCATGCTCTCCATCACTTCCAGACTGTTGCCAATGTTATGGCCCAGCGGGGTGTCCATATCGGTGATCATGGCGGCAACGCGGCGGCCATGGTGGGTGCCAATGGATACCATCAGCTTGGCCAGCTCAATGCTCTGGTCTACCGTTTTCATAAAAGCTCCGGTGCCGGTGGTCACATCCAGCAGGATGGCATCCGAGCCGGAGGCCAGCTTTTTGGACATGATGCTGGATGCGATGAGCGGGATGCAGCTGACGGTTGCGGTCACATCGCGCAGGGCATACATTTTTTTATCTGCAATGGCAATGCCCTCGCTCTGGCCAATGACCGACAGACCGATGCGGTTCACCTGCGCAAAGAACTCCTCCTGCGAGAGGGCGGTTCTGGTGCCGGGCACGCTCTCCATCTTATCGATGGTGCCGCCGGTATGGCCAAGGCCCCGGCCGCTCATCTTGGCGATCTTCACGCCGCAGGCCGCCACGATGGGGGCAATGACCAGCGTGGTCTTGTCGCCCACGCCGCCGGTGGAGTGCTTGTCCACCTTGATGCCCGGAATGGGCGAAAGATCCACCATCACACCGCTGTGAGCCATCACATCGGTCAGCTCTGCGGTCTCTTCATCGGTCATGCCGCGCAGATAGACAGCCATCATCCATGCAGCCATCTGGTAATCAGTCACTTCTCCGCTGACATAGCCATTGACGATCTGCTCCAGCTCCTCACGGCTGTGCGTACCGCCATCACGCTTTTTTGCGATCAGATCATAAACGCGCATCGTATCACGCTCCTCGTTTTTTCAATAGTACGACATTATAAGATATAGTATAGCAAAATTCCAAACAAAAGCAAGTATCATTCTGTAAACTTTGCCCAATTTCAAACCAAAAAGGGCGCAGCCGCCCGGAAAAGCAGCTGCGCCTTTGTTTTGGGAACACGAATCGTCGTTTTAGCGGGATCCCTTGTCGTAGGGGATGCCCTCTGCCTTGGGTGCCATGCTGTTCTTGGAGGTAAACGCCAGAATGATCATGGACGCCACGAACGGCATCATGTTGTAGATGTTGCTGGACCAGTGCAGCTGTGCCAGGAAGGTGGAGTCTGCAATGTTTGCCAGACTCTTGAACACAGCAAAGAACATGGCTGCGCCAAAGATGTTGAAGGGCTTCCACTGGCCAAAGATCATAACAGCCATGGCAAGGAAGCCTGCGCCGGCCACGCCCACCTCAAAGTTCCAGGTCTGCACCGGGGGCACGATGTAGGCCATACCGCCGATCGCACCCAGTGCACCGGAAATGACAACACCGGCATAGCGCATCTTGTAGACATTGATGCCCACAGAGTCCGCTGCCTGCGGATGCTCGCCGCAGGCACGCAGGCGCAGGCCAAAGCGGGTCTTGTACAGCACCACATAGCTGATGATCAGCAGAATGATGCCCAGCGGCACAAAAATGCTCAGTTCCAGCCCGCCGATGCTGAACAGGAAAGGCTTGTTGGAGTAGTTCAGCTTTGCACTGCCGCTCTCGCTGAAATACTTTGCAATGACCACCGCAATAGCAGTAGCCAGCAGGTTCAGGGCTGTGCCGCCAATGGTCTGATCCGCCTTCAGGTTGATGGAGGCAAAGGCCAGCAGCAGACTGTACACCATACCGGCCAGTGCCGCCACCAGAACAGAGATCAGCACCACGAGGAAGACCGGCATACTGGAGGGCAGCATGGTCAGGGTGAGAACACCCGCCACACCGCCAATGACCATGATGCCTTCCAGTGCAATGTTGATGATGCCGGAGTGCTCACTGAACATACCGCCCAGTGCCACCATCATCAGAACGATGCCATACAGCAGCGTATATTTGATCAGAAGCAGCATATCACTTGCCCTCCTTTTCGGTTGCAGATCCTGCAGGAGCAGCAGGCTCTGCGTTCACATTGGTCTTGTCGGCATTCCTGAACAGCAGTGCGTGGATCTTGCCGCGGAACAGCATGGAGAATGCGCACAGGTAGATGATGATGCCGCTGATCAGGTCCGAGATCTCAGTGGGGTAATACTTGGTGGAAAGGAAGGAGCCGCCCACCGAGATATGGGAAATGAAGATCGCCGAGAAAATGGTGCCAATGGGGTTGGAGCTTGCCAGCAGTGCAACGGAAATGCCGTTGAAGCCCATTGCCGGCAGGCTGGTGGAGTTCAGCGGGTTCCACTGGGACACATTGGACAGATAGTACAGGCCCGCACCAAAACCGGCCAGCGCACCGGCAATGGCCATGGAGAGGATGATGTTCTTCTTCTCGTTGATGCCGGCGTAGCGGGCAGCGCTCTTGTTCAGGCCGACTGCCTTGAGCTCGTAGCCGAAGGTGGTCTTGTTCAGCACCACCCAGATCAGAACTGCCACTGCTGCCGCCAGGAAGATGGCAATGGTGGTGCTGTTGGTCTGGAACAGCTTGTTCAGGCCGAAATCCGGGATGATGGACTGAGCGTAATCGGCGTTCTTGCTGATGTTGATGGTACGGGTATTGCGCACATCGTACATGGGGCCAGTGCCGTTCTGGTAAATGAGCTCATTGACCAGATACAGGCCGATCCAGTTGAACATGATGGAGGTAATGACTTCGTTGATGTTGAAGTAGGCCTTGAAGAAGCCGGGGATCGCACCCCAGATGCCGCCCAGAATGGTGGCTGCGATCAGACAGACGAACCACGGCAGCTTGAGCATGATGGCGCAGTACAGAGCGCCGTAAGCGCCCAGCGTATACTGACCCGCCGCACCGATGTTGAACAGGCCGGTTTTGAAGGCAAACGCCACAGACAGACCGGTCATAATGAGGGGAGCCGCATTTGCCAGTTCCTTGCCGACACCGTAGGGCGCGTCATGGAAGCCGCCCTTCAGGATGCGCACAAAGCCGTCGCCCCATGCGTGGGCCGGGTTGATGGCCAGCAGCACCAGAAAACCGACCACAAGGCCGATCAGGATGCACAGCAGAGCAGCCAGCACACTGGTGATGGAGCTGTTCAGACTGCTGTGGGAAAGTTTTTTCTTGTTCATGTGTTATTTGCTCTCCTTTCCCTGCTTGCGTGCGCCTGCCATATACAGGCCCAGCTCCTGCACGGTGGTGGTCTTGGGGTCAAATTCGCCCACGACCTCGCCCTCGTACATCACAAGGATGCGGTCGGACAGGTTCATCACCTCGTCCAGCTCCAGACTGACCAGCAGCACGGCCGTACCCTTATCGCGCTCGGCCACGATCTGACGGTGGATGTATTCAATTGCACCAACGTCCAGACCGCGAGTGGGCTGGACTGCCACCAAGAGCTTCGGGTCCTTATCGATCTCACGGGCAATGATGGCCTTCTGCTGGTTGCCGCCGGACATGCTGCGCACGGTGGTCAGGCTGCCCTGACCGCTGCGCACATCATACTGCGCGATCAGCTTATCGGAATATTCGCGCACCTTATCGCTGCGGATAAAGCCGCCCTTCTGGAACTCGGGCTGCCAGTAGCGCTGCAGCACCATGTTGTTTTCCAGACTGTAATCCAGCACAAGGCCGTGCTTGTGGCGGTCCTCCGGGATATGGCTCATGCCGTCCTTGGAACGCTGACGGATGGACTCGTTGGTGATGTCCTTGCCGTCCAGCGTGATCTTGCCGCTGCTGATCTTTTCCAGACCGGTCAGGCCGTAGACGAACTCGGTCTGACCGTTGCCCTCGATACCGGCAAGACAGACGATCTCACCGGCGTGCACCTGAAAAGAGACATTCCGGACTGCATCCTTCTTGTGCTGGGCATTGTGCATGGTAACGTTTTCCACATCCAGCACCACCCTGCCGGGGTCTGCGGGCTTTTTGTCCACCTGCAGCTGCACATCGCGGCCCACCATCATGCGGGAAAGCTCTTCCTTGGTGGTATCCTTGATGTCCACGGTACCCATGCATTTGCCCTTGCGCAGAACTGTGCAGCGGTCTGCCACAGCCATGATCTCGTTGAGCTTGTGGGTAATGAACAGGATGGACTTGCCTTCCTTCTTGAACCCGCGCATGATCTCCATCAGTTCGTCGATCTCCTGCGGGGTCAGCACTGCGGTAGGCTCGTCGAAGATCAGGATCTCGTTGTCGCGGTACAGCATCTTCAGGATCTCAACGCGCTGCTGCATACCAACAGAGATATCGCTGATCAGTGCATCCGGGTCCACGCGCAGGCCGTACTTTTCGCTCAGGGCCATCACCTTTTTGCGTGCCTCGGCCTTCTGCAAAAAGCCCATCTTGTTGGGTTCCACGCCCAGAATGATGTTGTCCAGCACGCTGAAGCATTCCACCAGCTTGAAGTGCTGGTGCACCATGCCGATGCCCAGTGCGTTTGCATCATTGGGGTTGCGGATAGCAACCTCCTTGCCGTTTTTGCGGATCTGACCAGCTTCCGGCTGGTACAGGCCAAACAGCACGCTCATCAGTGTACTTTTGCCGGCGCCGTTCTCGCCCAGCAGGGCATGTACCTCGCCTTTGCGCAGCTGCAGGGTGATATCGTCGTTTGCTTTGATCCCAGGAAACTCCTTGGTAATGTGGAGCATTTCGATCACAAAATCCTCTGCCAATCTGCTCACTCTCCTTTCGTGTCGTTTCGACACCGATACTTCTTTAAGTTCCATTATACCTGATTTGCGGCAATTTGCACATGTCTTTTTTGCTTTTTGGCAGAAAGCACAGACAATAGTATTACTTTTGTACTCTTTTCACGAAGAGTACGCTGCATTTTTCCCGCATTACGCCAATAGAAGACAGAAAAAAGCGGGACACCCCGTTACAGGATGCCCCGCTTTGAAAAGAACTATCGATCGTCCGCAGGCAGGCCTGCCGGACAACAGATTACTGGATGTAGTTGACAGTGGTGAACTCGCTGACGGTGGGCTTGGTAGCGTCGTCGGAGCTGTTATCAACAGTGATCTCGCCGCTCTTGATCTTGCCCTTGACTTCCTCGTACTCGTCGGTGGTGAAGGACTCGAAGTTCCAGCTGTCTGCATCGGTGGGCAGGCCGATATAATCGCCGTCCTCCAGACCGAAGTTGCCATTGGAACCTGCGATGTCGCCCCAGCTGCCGGCATCGATATCAGCCAGAGCAGTGTTGACAGCCTCGGACAGGCCCTTCATAGCGGAGGTGATGAACGGGTTGTAAGCGTAGGTGCCATCAGCAACGCCGTTTGCACCGATGTAGTTCTGGTCAACGTCAACACCGATGACGTAGCCATTGTTCTTCAGAGCAGCCTCAACAGCGGAGGTGTAGATGCCGCCGCCGCAGGCAAAGACGACCTGAGTGCCGTTGGAGTACCAGCCCTCCATACGGGAGGTGATGTTTGCATCGCCGTAGAACTGGCCGCCGTAGAAGTAGTTGATCTCGATGTTCTGGCCCAGCTCAGCAGCAGCGGCATCAGCACCCTGCACGAAGCCGTAGCCGTAACGGATAACAGCGGGAACAGCCATGCCGCCCAGGAAGCCCAGCTTGGTCTTGCCGTCCTTTGCGATGGCGTAGCCTGCCAGATAGCCTGCCTGCTCCTCCTTGAAGGTGATGCAGTAGCAGTTAGCAGGGATAGCGTCGGTGCCGATATCGCCCTGCGTCACATCGATGGCGATGAACTTGACATCGGGATACTGGTCAGCAGCCCATGCCAGAGAAGCACCGTACAGGTAGCCGACACAGACGATCACATCAGCGCCGTCGTTGACAGCCTGACGGATCATGGTCTCGCGGTCCTCATCGGAAGCGTCAGCCTCGGGGATGTAGTACTGGCAGTCATCGCCCATGTAGCTGGAAACAGCAGCCCAGCATGCCTGGTTGAAGCTCTCATCATCGATCGTGCCGGTATCGCAGGTCAGAGCGACCTTGACGATCTTCTCACCGCCCTCAGCAGCAGAGGAGGCAGTAGAAGCAGCAGCGGAAGAAGCGGTGCTGGCAGAAGAAGCGGAAGAACCGCCGCAGGCGGTCAGAGCAGCGGCAGCGGCAGCAGCACCAGCCACAGCCAGAAAGTTACGACGAGAAATCTTCATAAGAAACTCTCCTTTATTTTAAAAAATCGCGTCAAACAAATAAAATGCGCAGAGCTGCACATTTACTGGCTCAAGTATAACGGCAAGCCGTGTCAGATGCAAGCAAATTCCGATTACAAAATCTTTACAATAATTTTGTCAGTTTTTATCAAAAGTAGTATTTATGCACAAATTTGCCGTAGTTCCGGCCATTTTCCGTGCACTCCCTGTGTTTTGCCGCACAATGCACGTATTTCCGTTACTTTATTGTCCTGCAGTGTGCCTCTGCGCTTTTATCCCGTTACTTCACGGCACGGTTGCCCGCCACATTGGAGGGGCCAAAGCCGAAGGGCAGCAGTTCGTCCATGCTGCGCTCAATAAAGTCTTCCGGTGTCTTTGCCATGATAACGTTCAGTTCCGGCCCGCCGAATTCAAACAGAGCCTGGCGGCACACCCCGCAGGGAGAAGTGATCTGCTCGTTTACCTCGCCGCGGCGGCTGCCCACCACAGCAATGTCGGTGAACTCGGTCACGCCCTCGGCCACCGCCTTGAACAGAGCCGTGCGCTCTGCACAGCTGGTGGGGGTAAAGGCAGCGTTCTCCACGTTGCAGCCGGTAAAAATGCGGCCATCCTTGGCGCGCAGGGCAGCGCCCACCATAAAATCGCTGTAGGGCACATAGGCTTTTTCCCGTGCAGCCAGTGCCATGCGGATGAGCTCCTTCTTTTCTTCCAGGGTCAGGTTTGTCATATCCGTCACTCCTTTTTTGGTTTTCAGGGGTCGAAAACAGCGCGGCAAGCCCTTTTGCAGGCAAACCGCGCTGAAATGCGTTTTTAACGCTTAGTATTCTGCACCCAGTGCTACCTTCATCATATCGGTAAAGCTCTTCTGGCGCTGTTCTGCCGTGGTGATTTCCGGCGAAACAAAGCTGTCGGAAATGGTCAGCAGGCAGGCAGCGTTCTTGCCCAGCACCTGTGCATTGGCAAACAGGGCAAAGCTCTCCATCTCCACGCACAGGCAGCCGCGCTCGTCGCGCAGCTTTTCCCAGTAGGTGGGCTTTGCATCGGAGGGCTGACGGTAGAACACATCCGAAGAGTGGATGTTTCCCTCGATGAGGGGGATGCCCTGCTTGGCGGCAGATGCGCGCAGCTTGTCGTTCAGGCTCTGGCTGGGCAGCGTGATGTCCCCTTCAAAGCCGCTCTGCACACGGGCATAGTTGCTTTCACTCACAGCACCGGCGGCCAGCACCACGTCGAACAGCTTGGCCTTGTCGGTATAGCTGCCGGCAGAGCCGATGCGGATGATGTTCTCTACATCGTAGAACTTGAACAGCTCATAGGAATAAATGCCGATGGAAGGCATCCCCATGCCGCTGCCCATCACGCTGATGGGACGGCCCTCGTAGGTGCCGGTAAAGCCCAGCATGCCGCGCACGCCGGTCACCTGACGCACATCCTTGAGGAAGGTGTCCGCAATGAATTTTGCACGCAGAGGATCGCCCGGCATCAGGACGGTCTTTGCAAAATCGCCTTTTTCAGCACTGATGTGAGGGGTAGACATAAGATCATCTCTCCTTTTCTGTTACATAATACAGCAGATGGGCCTTCTCCGGAGAAAAAGCCCTCTGCAAACTTACCTTTACCTATACTTTCTGCGGTTGAACACATTCTGCGGCGCGATGTAGCTGCCGTTGCGGCGGATCTCAAAGTGGCAGTGGTTGCCGCTGGAGCGTCCGGTGCTGCCCACATAGCCGATCAGCTGGCCCTGCTTGACCGTCTGACCAGAGTGCACCGCCAGCGACAGACAGTGCGCATACACCGTGGTGTAGCCGCTGCCGTGGCTGATGATGATGGAGTAGCCATAACCCGTACCGGCACCGGCCTTGTTGTAGCCGGCCTTGGTCACGGTGCCGCCCGCCGATGCGTAGATGGGCGTACCGGCAGCCGCACAGATATCCACACCCTTGTGGCTGCCGCCGTACCAGCGCGAGCAGTTCCGGTAGCCGGGCACCGGCCAGATGAACTGACCGCTACCGGTGATGTAGCTGGTGCTGCTGGTCACCTTTTTGGTGCCCTTCACGATCTTTTCCGTGACAGGCTCCTGCACCACTTCCGTGCTCAGGATCTTCTGGGAAAGCTGGATGCCATCGGTGTTATAAACACGCTGCGCCGTGATCTGACGCAGGCCGTTCACACCGTTCTGCACCGTTTTCTTGGTACCCACCGTGTACTCGTTGGAGGTGGTGGTCTCGGTGGTATAGGGGATCTCCTCCTGCCAGGTCTCCACCTTGGTGATGCGCACTTCCAGCGTAGCTTCCTGCTTGGTCACGATCAGCTCATCACCGGCCTGAATGTTAGATTTCTCGTTCAGGGGCGCGCCCTTGAAATTGGTATTCAGTTCGCACAGCTCACGGAAGGTGAGGTCGTTTTTCTGGGCGATGCTCCATAGCGTGTCACCTGCGCCCACTGTGTAGATCTTTTCCTGCTGCTGCACACCGGAAAGTTCCTTTTCCACATCCGCTTCGTCCTGAAAGCTGTCGTTGAAGTAGATGCCGTTTTCCAGCGTAACTTCCTTGTTGAAGCCCACGGTCACGTTGGAGTTCTCAGGGTCCTCATAGGGTTCCAGCAGGCTGCTCAGGTAGCTCTGCAGGCTGACACCATCGCTGCACACTGCGGTCAGCTCACCATCCAGATACAGGGCCGTGCCCTCGCTGATCTCGTCGCTGGCGCTCTTCAGGATCGCGTCCGCCATCTCGTTTTCATCCATGGTCTTGTGGGCCACGGTAACGGTGTAGGTAGGCTCCACGGTCCACTTTGCATGGTCGGTGTCTGCGTAGTTGATACGCTCCTGCACCGCCTCACGGGCCGAGTTGAACACATCCTCATTGGCCACATAGCCGACGGTCTGGCCGTTCACCTGCACCTCCAGCGCATAAGGCTGGCGGACGGTATGGTTGAACACGGTCACCATAACGGCCAGTGCGCACACCGGCAGCACATACATGGCCATGCGCGGCAGTGTTTTCAGGTTGCGGCGCACGCCGCTGGCCAGATAATGTACGCTGGCTTTGCAGGCTGCGGCAAAGCCTTTTTCTTTCCGCACCCGTTGGGCGTGCACCAGCAGCGAACCGCAGCCCCGGAAGAACAGCCAGATCGGGCCGAACAGGTCCCGGAACATCTGCGCTGCCCCCGGGAACGCCATTGCCGCAGCATTTGCCAGCAGTGTCGTAAATGCCTGCCACAGCCACAGCCAGCCGCTGCGCAGGCCGCGCCCAACGCGGACGAATACATACTCTGTAGAATAGCCCAGTGCATACAGCGTCTCCCCGATGACTGGCGCGGCAGAATTCTGGGCAAGCTTTCTGCCAAAATCATTCATATGATTCTGGGTTTTACGGCGCAGCCGGTGCCGGTGCAAAAGCCCCATGCATTGCAGCTGTGCCCAAAGGGAGCGCAGCCTCTGGCCGCGTTTCGGTTTTACCGGTGAAGCGGGCTGCTGCTCCTTTGTCTTGTCTTCGATCAAAAGGTTTTTCTCCTTCCTTGCCGCCAATGCACACACGGTGCCGGGATAAGACGGCGGCGGTCTTGGGCGCACATGCCCTTTCCAGCAGGCTCATGCGCACAACATTCTTATTTTATTATACACCCTGCCGTCTTTGAAACAAGCATTGTCACAAAATTTGGGCGGTTCTTTCACTTACTTTTCACCAAAAAGCTGTTTCATATCCTGCGGCATCGGGCTTTCTGCCGCAACAGTCTTCCAGTTATTTCCATTCGCCGGGCATTTCACCCGGATTCCGCCCTCCACCGGGGTGTACACCGGCACCCGGAAGCTCTGCCTTGCACAGTGCAGCGCCTGCCGCCCAATGCGCTCCCGGCTCCCGCCGTAAAGGTCATCCCCAGCCAGCGGGTGGCCGATGGACGCAAAATGCACCCGGATCTGATGGGTGCGGCCCGTTACCGGCACACAGGCTGCAAGGCTCAGGCCGTTTTCTGCCTTTAATATGGTATACTCGGTGCGGCTGGGCTTGCCGTCCGGGGTCACGCAGCGGCCAATGATGCTCTCCGCCTGGCGGCCAATGGGCGCGTCGATCACGCCCGGACCCAGCGGCAGCTCCCCCTCCACAACGGCATAGTAGAGTTTTTCCACATTCCGGGCCAGCAGCGGCGCAGCGTAGGCGTGCTTTGCAGCCAGAACAAGGCCGCTGGTGTCCTTATCGATACGGTTCACCGGGCGGAACACCGGGCTGATGCCCTGCTGCGCAGCCCATGCCGCATACCCGTTGGCAAGGGTATCGTAGGGGTAGTTCAGGGTGGGGTGCACGGCCAGATGCGGCGGCTTTTCCAGCACCACTGCAAAGGCATCCTCATAGACCACGTTTACCGGGATCTCCGGCTGCAGGGCCACGCCTTCCCCTTCCGGCGGCAGCTCAAAGCTGACCGTCTGCCCCGGGTACACCCTGCGGTTGGCAAGAACAGGCTCTCCATCCGCAAAAAAGCCGCTGCCCCGGAACTTGACTGCACGGGCAAGGTCAGTGGAGACGGCACACTGGCGCAGAAAATTGCGCAGAAGCACTCCGTTTTGGGTCTGCAGCGTATCGGGCACCGTAAAAAACAGCCGCATATGCACCCCCACCTCCTGCGCAAAAAACATAAAAATGTATAAGATATTATATCAAAAAAGGCTTCTACTTGCAAATCCTGCTTTTTTATGGTATCATGAGGAGCGGAAAACGAGTGGAACATACGGCGGCGGGGCGGCTTTGACCGCTCTGAGGAAAGTCCGGGCCTCACAGAGCACGGTAACTGCTAACGGCAGCCGAGGGTGACCTCAGGGAAAGTGCAACAGAAAGGAAACCGCCGCAGCAATGCGGTAAGGATGAAAGGGCGAGGTAAGAGCTCACCAGCGCATGGGTGACTATGCGGCTTTGTAAACCCTACCGGAAGCAACGCCTATATGGGACGTACAGCGCTGCTCGCGTGTCCCGAAGGCGGCACGAGCCTGTCAGCAATGGCAGGTCTAGACAGATCGTCGTTTAATACAGAACCCGGCTTACGGTCTATCTCGTTTTCCATTTTTCAGTCTTTGATTCCCGCACATTTTTGTGTGGGATTTTTTATTTTTTGTCTTGCCCGCTTCCTCCGTCGGGCAGTGCGAGATGGCGAGAACGCAGCTGTTTTGTTTTTGTCATTGTTCTTTTACTTCCCGTTTGGGTCTGTTTGTGGTATACTATGTGCACTGCAGGAAATTGCAGTCAACTAAGAAAGACAGGATGTGAAATCCTCCGATGAAAGATGGTTTTTTGAAAGCAGCCGCCCTTTCTCCCGCACTGCGGGTGGCCGACTGCGCCTATAATGTCCGGCAGATCACGGATGCTTTGCACAAGGCCGCAGCCCGCGGCGTAAAGCTGGCCGTGTTCCCCGAGTTCTGCCTGACCGGCTATACCTGCGGCGACCTGTTTCTGCAGCGCACGCTGCAGACCGGTGCACTGGATGCCCTGAGCACCCTGCTTGATGAAACAAAAGCACTGGACGTTGTCACGCTGGTGGGCCTGCCGCTGCTGGTGCACGGCAAGCTGTACAACTGCGCCGCCGTGCTGTGTCATGGCCGCATTCTGGGCCTTGTACCCAAGACCTATCTGCCCAACTACGGCGAGTTCTACGAAAAGCGCCAGTTCACCCCGGGCAGCACCGAGGTGGAGCTGGTGGAGGTGTGTGGTCAGCAGGTGCCTTTTGGCACCTCCCTGCTGTTCCGCTGCCGCCAGATGCCCAGCTTTGTGCTGGGTGTGGAGATCTGCGAAGATCTGTGGAGCGCCCTGCCGCCTTCCACCTTCCACGCGCTGGCCGGTGCGACCGTGATCGCAAATCTTTCCGCCAGCGATGAGACCGTCGGCAAGGCCGAGTACCGCCGGGCGCTGGTGTCCAACCAGTCTGCCCGCCTGCTGTGCGGCTACCTGTATGCTTCCGCCGGGCACGGTGAGAGCACGCAGGACATGGTGTTCGCCGGCCACGACCTGATCGCCGAGAACGGCACTATTCTGGCGGAGAACGCTCCCTTTGACGGCGGCTGTGCCGAGACCGAGATCGACTGCCAGCGCATGGAAGCCGAGCGTGCCCGCAACACCAGTTTTGAGCTGAGCGGCGAGGGCTACCAGACCGTGGAGTTCGATCTGGAACCGGCAGAGACCACGCTGACCCGCTGGATCGACCCGGCACCCTTTGTGCCCGGCGACCCCAAGCGCCGCGCCGAGCGCTGTGAGCTGATTCTGAAAATGCAGGCCGACGGCCTTGCAAAGCGGCTGGAACACGCCCACGCAAAGACCGCTGTTATCGGCATTTCCGGCGGCTTGGACAGCTGTCTTGCGCTGCTGGTGGCCGTGCGTGCCATGAAGCAGCTGGGCCGCCCCGCCAGCGACGTGCTGGCTGTGACCATGCCCTGCTTTGGCACCACGAAGCGCACCCGCAGCAACGCAGAGATCCTGTGCGATGAGCTGCAGGTCTCCTTTAAAGAGATCGATATCGCCAATACCGTGCACAGCCATTTTGCGGACATCGGTCAGGACGAGAGCGTGCTGGATGTCACCTTTGAAAACGGTCAGGCCCGCGTGCGCACGCTGGAGCTGATGGACACCGCCAACCGCACCGGAGGCCTTGTAGTGGGCACCGGCGACCTTTCGGAGCTGGCGCTGGGCTGGGCCACCTACAACGGCGACCACATGAGCATGTACGGTGTGAACGCCGGTGTGCCCAAAACGCTGGTGCGCCACCTTGTGCGCTACGAAGCCGACATTGCCGCCACCGATGCTCTGCGCACGGTGCTGCTGGATATTCTGGATACGCCCGTCTCCCCGGAGCTGCTGCCTGCCAAGGACGGCGAGATCGCGCAGAAAACCGAGGACCTTGTGGGCCCCTACGAGCTGCATGATTTCTACCTGTATCAGGTGCTGCGCTTCGGTTTTGGCCCGGCCAAGATCTTCCGGCTGGCAAAGACTGCATTCGCAGGCCGGCCGGAGTACCCGGACAGCGTGCTGTACAAGTGGCTGCGCAACTTCTACTGGCGGTTCTTTGCCCAGCAGTTCAAGCGCAGCTGCCTGCCCGACGGCCCCAAGGTGGGCAGCGTGACCCTTTCGCCCCGCGGCGACTGGCGGATGCCCAGCGATGCCTGTGCCGCACTGTGGCTGGCCGAGCTGGAACAATTACAGATCAAGGATTAACGCATGAAAAACAAAAAGCTGCTTGCCAATCTTCTCTTTGCCGTGGTCATTCTGGCCATTGCCGCTGTGCTGCTGGTGGTACGCCGCGTGCACGCTTCCGGCTCCGGACTGCGGGCCGAGCTGATCTACGGCGACAACAACACCACCATGAACCTGCCGCTGGACGTGGATGAGACCTATGATGTGGACACCGGTTACTATACCGTCCACATTCAGATCAAGGACGGTGCAGCCCGGTTCGTGGATTCGCCCTGCCCGGATCACATCTGTGAAGGCTTTGGCTGGCTTTCCAACGAAGATCAGACCGCCACCTGCCTTCCGGCCCGTGCAGTGCTGACCATTGTACCTGTTTCCTGACAAAAAGGAGTGGTTTTGAATGATGGATGAAAACGATCGTTCCCACGAAGATTACCGTTCTCTGCGGCACATCAGCCGCAAGGAAGGCTCTGAGGATACTGCGCCCATCGAGGTAGACAGCTCGGCGTTTTTTTCCGAGCTGCCGCCGGAACAGCCCAGCACACCGCCTCCGGCCCAGCCTCCCCAGAAGCCGCCGCGCAGCGGCCACAACACACCCGTACCGCCCAAGGCCCAGCCGCCCATGGATGGAGCCGTGGCAGTACCTTCCAAGTGGGGGAAAATTTTGCTGATCTTACAAGGTATTTTAAGCATTCTGGCACTGGTGCAGCTGTGGCGCACCCAGATGCTGCCGGTGCTGTATCTGGTCATTCTGGCCGCGCTGCTGGCGCTTTTGTGGCTGCTGGTAAAGCGCTGTCAGGAGTACAATGTTCCCGGCAAGGTGGCCCGGGTATTCTCGGTGTTCCTGTGCGCTGCCATGGCGCTGGGCTGCTTCTGGGCCCAGCAGGGCCTTTCTGCCTTGGGCAGCATGACCTCTGGCCTGCTCACCGGTGCCGAGGCCAACAAGATCACCAAGGAGCCGTTTGTGATCTACCTCAGCGGCGTGGACACCCGCGGCGAGTTGACCGAAAATGCCCGCAGCGACGTGAATATCCTTGCTGCCGTGAACCCTGTCACCAAGAGGGTAGCCCTGATCAACACCCCGCGCGACTACTACGTAGACCTTGCCGGCACTGACAGCAAGGATAAGCTGACTCACGCCGGTCTGTACGGCGTGGAAACCAGCATGGCCACACTGGGCAATCTGTACGGCGTCAATGTGGACCATTACATCCGCATCAACTTTGCGGGCTTCATCAGCATCATCGATGCGCTGGGCGGCGTGGATGTCTACTCCGATCAGGCGTTCACTTCTGTGGGCAGCCCCGGCTACTATGACCCCACCACCTTTGTGGAGGGCTGGAACCATCTGGACGGCAAGGCCGCTCTGGCCTTTGCCCGTGAGCGTCACGCCTTTGCATCCGGCGATATCCAACGCGGCATCAACCAGATGAAGGTGATCGATGCCATGCTGAACAAGATCAAGTCCCCTGCCCTGCTGATGGGCTTTTCCAAGATCATGGATGCCGCAGCCGACTGCTTCGTCACCAGCTTTTCGCAGGATCAGATCAGTGCGCTGGTACGGATGCAGCTGAGTGACTTTGCCGAGTGGGATATTGAAAGCTACACCGTCACCGGCACAAGCTCCAGCAGCACCAAGTGCTACTCTGCCAAGGGACAGAAGCTCTACGTCATGAAACCGGATGATGCTTCTGTGAGCAAGGCCAAGGAAATGATCGCGTCCGTGCTGGGCGGTGAGGGCACCGTTGCCGACACCACCCAGAAGCCGGAAAAGACCGAGGTGTTCACCCCCACCACCGACCCGAACGCTGCCGTTTCGGAGGTGCCTGCGGAGAGCGTTCCCGAGGAAGTGCCCGCCGACAGCCTGCCGGAAGAGACCGTCCCGGCTGACCAGCCTGCAGATGCAGAGCAGCCTGCCGACACCCAGCCGCAGGAGCCGGCGGTCCCCGCCGAGGGCGAGACCGGCAGCGGTGATACGGCCGGAGAAGCACCGTCCATCTCCCTGCCCACACAGGAAGAGGTGGAACAGGCTGCATCGTCCATCTACAATGCGGCTTCCTCCATCTGGGGTGCCATTCAGGATGCTGCTTCGCAGCAGAACGACGCGGCCTGACGATTTAAAATGTCCTCCGCACAAGCTCCGGACTCTATCGCGGAAATATTATTTTATTTGCAAAACAGGAAACAACTGCGGTCGTTTCCTGTTTTGCTTTTTCACCAGAAAGTCCGTGCCGATAAACTGCATAAAAATGCCGCCTGCATCTTGAACCAATGCAGGCGGCTTTCTCATTCTATAAAATATTTATGCCTTGATCTCGTTCCAGACGCTCTTGCCGTCCAGAGAGGAAGCATCCACATCAAGATACTCGCAGATGGTCTGGGCGATGGTGCCAAAGCACAGACGGGTGCCAAGGTCAACGCCAGGCTTCACGCCCTTGCCGCAGATCAGGTACGGCACATACTCGCGGGTGTGGTCGGTGGTCTTGGTATAGGACGGGTCGCAGCCATGGTCAGCGGTGACCATAAGGAGATCGCCCTCCCGCATTCCGGGGATGAAGTCGGCCACGAACTTGTCAAACTCGGTGGCAGCGGCGGCATAGCCTGCTACATCGCGGCGGTGGCCGTAGAGCATATCGAAGTCCACCAGATTCACAAAGGCAAGGCCCTCAAAGTCGCGGGTCTGCAGGGCCTTGGTAAAGGCGATGCCATTGGTGTTGCCAGTGGTCTTGATCTTCTCGGTCACACCCTCACCATCGAAGATGTCAAAGATCTTACCAACAGCGATCACATCCTTGCCAGCATCTTTCAGCAGATCCAGCATGGTAGCGCGGGGCGGCTTGAGGCTCAGGTCGTGGCGATTGGTGGTGCGGTAGAAGGTATCCGCAGTGTGGCCCAGGAAGGGGCGTGCGATCACGCGGCCCACGCCGTACTCGCCCTTGAGCATCTCGCGGGCGATCTCGCAGTAGCGGTACAACTCATGCACCGGCACCAGCTCTTCGTTGGCGGCCACCTGAAATACACTGTCGGCACTGGTGTAAACGATAAGGGCGTTTTCTTTCATGGCCTGCTCGCCGTAATCCTTCAGCACCTGCGTGCCGGAGTAAGGCTTGTTGCACAGCACCTTGTGGCCGGTCTTTTCCTCAAACTCGTGGATCAGCTCATCCGGGAAGCCGTTCGGGAAGGTGGGCAGCGGCTTGGGGCTTACCACACCGGCGATCTCCCAGTGACCAATGGTGGTATCCTTGCCCATGCTCTGCTCCTGCAGGCGGGCAAAGGAGCCGATGGGCGCTGCGGTCTTTTCGCCTGCGGTCACGCCATCAATGTTGAACATGCCCATCTTTTGCAGGTTGGGGCAGTTGAAGTTGGGATGCTTTGCAATAGCGCCCAGGGTGTTGGTACCCTCATCGCCAAAGGCGGCGGCATCCGGCTCTGCGCCAATGCCAAAGCTGTCGAGGACGATCAGAAAAACACGCTTTTCCATATCGTTTTTTCTCCATTTCTTCCGGGGACCTGCCCCGGATAAGTGATACTATCTTTACTTATCATTATAAGCAAATCCTGTGCCGGATGCAAGCGTTTTTGCTGTGCTGCAAATATCCGTCATTTTCACCAAAATGTTCGTCATTTCGTTCACAATCCGACGAAGCGTTTTGGCGTTTTTATTCGTTGCTGCGTTATTTCGTTGCAAAGTCATCTTAGCTGCCAAAAAAATTGCAGCGCAGCTTGATTTTTTTCTTGCCCTATTGTATCCAAGCGGATATAATAGTAAGTGGAAAAAGTTTTGAACAGCAGAACTTTTCTGCTTTTGTACCACAGCATGGGATTTTTCCCGTTGGCCGCGCGCAGCTGTCTGTATGACAGCGGACAGCCTGCCGCAAAATAGAGAATGTGAAGTAGTAGTTGGAGGTAGTAAAAGTATATGAGAAAAACAAAGATCATCTGCACTCTGGGCCCGTCCACCGATCAGGAAGGCGTTCTGCGCGAGCTGGTCGCCAACGGCATGAATGTTGCCCGTTTTAATTTTTCCCACGGCTCTCACGAAGAGCATCTGGGCCGCTTTGAAAAGCTGAAGGCCATTCGTGAAGAGCTGGGCAAGCCGGTCGCCGCCCTGCTGGACACCAAAGGCCCCGAGATCCGCCTGAAGGACTTCAAGAACGGCACTGAAATGCTGGAAGCCGGCCAGACCTTCACCCTGACCACCCGCGAGGTGGAAGGCACCAAGGAGATCTGCTCCATCACCTATAAGGACCTGCCGCAGGACGTGCAGCCCGGCGGCACCATCATGCTGGACGACGGCCTGATCAAGCTGCAGATCATCACCGTGAACGACACCGACATCGTGTGCAAGGTGCTGAACAACGGCAAGATCAAGAACAAGAAGGGTGTCAATGTGCCCGGCGTGCATCTGTCCATGCCGTATATGAGCCAGCGCGACCGCGACGATATCATCTTTGGCGCACAGCAGGGCTTCGACTTCATCGCTGCTTCCTTCGTGCGTACCGCGCAGGATGTGTACGACATCCGCAACCTGCTCAACGAGTATGATTCCGATATCCGCATCATCGCCAAGATCGAGAACCGTGAGGGCGTGAACAACATCGACAGCATTCTGGCTGCAGCCGATGCTGTCATGGTGGCCCGCGGCGATCTGGGCGTTGAGATCGACTTTACCGAGCTGCCCGGCATTCAGAAGAATATCATCGAGCGCTCCTTCTCCTTTGGCAAGCCCATCGTCACCGCTACCCAGATGCTGGACAGCATGATCGTGAACCCCCGTCCCACCCGCGCCGAGATCTCTGACGTGGCGAATGCCATCTACGACGGCACCTCTGCCATCATGCTCTCCGGCGAGACTGCTGCCGGTGCTTACCCCGTGGATGCTCTCAAGACCATGTCTGCCATTGCTGAGCGCACCGAGCAGGAGAACCACGCCCGCTTTGTTCCCCTCACCGAGAACACCGGCAAGATCAGTGTGAGCGATGCAACTGCACACGCTGCCTGCCTGACCGCCAAGGACGTGAACGCCGCCGCCATCGTCACCGTTTCCGAGTCCGGCAACACCGCCCGTCTGCTGAGCAAGTACCGCCCGGAGCAGCCCATCATCGCCTGCGTGATGAAGGAGCAGGTGCAGCGTCAGCTGGCCCTGAGCTGGGGCATCACCCCGCTGATGATGCCTCTGGCACACAGCACCGATGAGCTGATCGAGATGTCCACCTCTCTGGCCAAGGAGAACGGCTACCTGCACAACGGTGAGCTGGCCGTTGTGACCGCAGGCGTGCCTGTGGGCGTGTCCGGCACCACCAACATGATCAAGATCCACATGGTAGGCAACTGTCTGGCTACCGGTGTGGGCGTTGGCCGCGAGAATGCCGACGTGACCAGCGCCACCGGCAAGGCCTGCGTCTGCCGTACGCTGGAAGAGGTACGTGCAAAGTTCAAGCCCGGCATGGTTCTGGTGGTGCCCTCCACCAGCAACGAAATGCTGAGTTACGTGCGTGATGCCGCCGCTCTGGTGGTGGAAGAGCCGGGCCTGAACAGCCACGCTGCCATTGCCGGCAAGGCCCTGCTCAAGCCTACCGTTGTGGGTGCCGCCGGTGCTACCAGCCACATCCGCGACGGTCTGATGATCGCTGTGGACTGCGCGCACGGCAGCGTGCAGCGCCTGCAGGCATAAGCCAAAGGAGAAGATCATGGAACGCATTGCAAGCTTCTGTGTTGACCATACCAAACTGGACCGCGGCATGTATCTGAGCCGTCAGGACGGCGATGTTCTCACATGGGACATCCGCATGAAAAGGCCCAATCACGGCGATTACCTGTCCACCGGTGCCGCCCACACGCTGGAGCATCTGTTTGCCACCTATGCGCGCAACAGCGCCTTTAAAGACAGCGTGATCTACGTTGGCCCCATGGGCTGCCGCACCGGCTTCTATCTGCTCACCCGCGGCCTGACTCCCGCCGAGGCACTGGAGCTGACGGTGGAATCCTTCCGCTTCATGGCTGGCTTTGAGGGCGCTGTGCCCGGGGCCAGCGAAGTGGAGTGCGGCAACTACCGCGATATGGATCTGCCCGCCGCCAAGGCCGAAGCCGCTGCCATGCTGCCGGTGCTGGAAGCACTGACCGGCGACGAGCTGCATTACTAAGCTATCTTCACCCTTCAAATTCATCATCATAAAAAGCGCTCTCCCACCGGGGTTTCCCGTGGGAGAGCGCTTTTGTTTTAGTTGTTCTTCATCGCATCCAGTGCCTGCCGTGCAGCACGGATGTTTTCTTCACCCGTCTGCCATACCTCAAACTCTGAAAAGCCCGGCAGCCCCATGGGCACACCCTCGCGGCGGAAGGTCATGCGGCTTTGCAGCACCTGCTTGCCGGAAAGGTGGAACGCATGTGCCCCGGTCTGTGCGGCCAGTGCCGGGATGTTTTGTGCCGTGACACCGGCACCTACCAGAATTTCCACGCTGTCCCCTGCCCGCTCCACCAGTCGGCCGAGAAGCTCCGCTCCCTCTGGAGCACTCGCCGCCTGCCCGCTGGTGAGGATGGTACAAAGGCCCATGCTCCGGACCGTTTCCAGTGCCGCAAAGGGGTCGGCGCTGACATCAAAGGCACGGTGCAGGGTACACGCCACCGGACGGCCTGCCTTTTCCGCTGCCCTGCGCGCCGCCGCATAAATGGGCCGCATGGCCTCCGCATCCAGCTGCCCTTCCGGGGTCAGCACACCGGTCACGATACCATCCGCCCCGGCCTCCACCAGCTCTGCGGCCAGCTGTTCCATCTGGGCAAGCTCGTAGCTGTCGTAACAGAAATCTCCGAACCGGGGCCGCAGCAGAGCGCGCACCGGCAGGCCGGTCTCCGCCTTGACCTGACGCACCAGCGCAAGGCTGGGCGTTGTACCGCCCACGATCAGGTCGGCACACAGTTCCAGCCTGCTGGCACCGCCGCGCTTTGCTGCCAGTGCACTGGCAGTGCTGTCCACACATACTTCCAGAACAGAACTCATTTCCATTCCTCCCTTTTTGCCGGGCCTTGAACCCAGCATTCTGGTTTATTCTACCACATTTTTCCGTTTTATAAAACCCTGTGGCAGCAAAAAAGCTGCGGCCCGGGTCTTATCCCTGCCGCAGCCTTTGTTGTTTTTTCAGATCAGACCCAGCGCCTTGAACTCCTTTGCAATGCCGTCCTCGTATACCGAGGGAGCAATGCGGTCGCACCGCTTTTTCAGGTTTTCGGAGCCATTGGCCATGCACACACTGATGCCGACAACATCGGTCATCTGCAGGTCGTTATCGCTGTCACCAAAGCCGATGGTATCCGCCAGCGTGCAGCCCAGATGATCACAGATGGCCTTGATTCCGGTGCCCTTATCAAATTTGCGGTTGATGAGCTCACCATTCACAAAGCCGTCGGTCAGGCGGTCCAGCTTGCTTTCGCAGAACACGAACTGGTCGGCATAGAGCTGCTTTGCCTCGGCAAGGTCGCTCTCGTGGTCGGCAATGAACACGATCTTATACAGCGGTTCCCCTTTGTAATCGGAAAGCGGCAGGATGGCCATGCCCTCTTCCATGGCTTTGCGCCAGCGCTCTGCTTCGCTGTTCAGCGGTGCACTGTTCTTTTTGTGGATAAAGCTCCACCTCTCAGCCATCTTGCTTCCGCCAAAGGTGGCATCCCGGGCTTCCAGCGTGCACTCCACGCCATTGCGTTCCAGCGCCGCGCGCACGCCTTCAGCCTGCTGCGGCTCCATGGGGATATCCACCAGAGTCTTGCCATCGCACAGCACATAGCCGCCGGCGCTGCACACTGCGCCCGCAAAGCAGTCGTGCCGCAGCAGCGGTTCGGTCATGCGGTGGTTGCGTCCGGTGCACAAAAACAGCTTGTGTCCGTTTGCTCTGGCGCGATCCAGTGCAGCCAGAGTGCTTTCCGGGATGAGCATATCACCCGGCGGCAGCAGCGTGCCGTCAATATCCAGAAAAATCAGCTTACGACCCATACTTTTATCCTTTATCCTTTATCATCAAAGGGAGCCTCGCTCCACGATCTGATAGCCCAGCGTCACCTGACGCACAGGCCCGCCGCTCCCATTCTCTTCCAGCATCTGCAGCAGGATCCGGGCAGCCTCCTGCCCCACCTGCTTCTGGTAAAAGCGCACCGTGGCCAGCCCCGGTTCCATCATGCTGCCAGCCCAACTGTCGCCAACGCCTGCAAGACCCACATCCTGCCCCACATGCCGTCCTGCTTCCCGCAGGGCACGCATGGCACCAAAGGCCACCGTGTCAGTCACGCAAACCACACCGTCCAGATCCGGGCAGCGCACCAGCAGTTCCTGCATACAGCGCTGGCCCTCCTCCATGGTAAAGGCGTTGCAGCAGATGCGGGGCATCTGTTCGCCGTTCAGTCCGGCAGCGTTCAGCGCATCCTGCACGCCCTCACGGCGCTGCACGCCGGTGGCATCGTCCCGCTCTGTACCGCCAATATAAACGATCCTTCTGCGGCCATGGTCCAGCATCCGCTGGGCAAGTTCCCGGGCTGCAGTGCGGTCGTCGTTGTACACGCAGGCCACATCCTGAAAACGCTGGCCTGTTACCACCACCGGCACACGGCAGTTTTTCAGCGCCTGCGCCAGCTGAGGGGTATAATAGCTGCCCAGCAGGATGATGCCCGCCACGTGGTTGCGCTGCATGGCAGTCAGATAGCCCAATTCCCGCTGGGCATCCAGCTCGGTGTTTCCCAGCAGCAGCAGATAGTTCTTTGCATCCAGCTCACTGGCAATGCCTTCCGTGATCTGCCCCACCGACTGGGATCCGATGCTGGGAGCGATCACCCCCACCTGATTCACTTTTCCGGTGCGCAGAGTCTGGGCGGCGGTATCCGGGCGGTAGCCGGTCTTTTCCACTACCTCGTGGATGACAGCCCTCTTCTGTTCGCTCAGGGGGCCTCCGTTCAGGTAGCGGCTGACCGCTGCACTGGATACACCCGCCATTTTTGCAATATCGCTGATGGTCATTTGCAGTACTTCTCTCTTTTGGGATGCATTGTTATGTGTAAACGTTTTCATGCTTATTATAAACCGCTTTCACCCATCCCGCAAGATGCGCTTTTCCCGGTTTATTCCGAACGCATTTTTGTTTTTCTGGCAACTGTGTACAAAAGACGGCTTTTTTCTGAGAAGCAGGGCATTACAGACGGTCAGGCTGCGCCCATGCTCCATGCACGCACGGCAAGCCCCAGCAGCAGAACCACCAGCAGAACGATAAACACGGTTTTATTGCCCGTTCTTCTCTGTTTCTTTTTGCGGCCTGCCGTGCTGCGGCTTTTGGCCGAGCTGCTGCGCGCTGTGGTGCTTCTGCTGCCGGAGGAACGGCTGCCGGCCGTTTTGCGGCTCTGGGTGCTGCGGTTCTGGCCCTGCTTTGTGCTCTGGCGGGCTGGCTCGTGCGCAGCCGTTTTTTCTTCCGGCGTACGGCTGGATACGATCGGCTCCTTTGCGCCGCAGCGTGCCAGATAATTTTCTGCATCGCGGTAATAGCGGGCAAGTTCATTCTCGCGGAAAGCCGTGCCCACATAGCCGTCTTCCAAGCTCTCCACCGCCTCGTTGAACAGGATCGCCGCCTGAGCGGCATCGGTGTGATCGGTGGCGTGGGCGGCTTCGTTGCGGGCGGTGCGCACAGCATTGCAGGCGCGGCGGGCCGCACCCGGATTGCTGGTATTGCCCAGCAGGTCCAGCGGTTTGGCGGCATCCTTTTCCGGGTCCAGCAGAACCCGCATACAAATGGTGGTATCCAGCTGCTGCCAGCTGTTTTTGCCGGAAAGATCCGGCATACGGTCGTAGTAGTCCGGGCTTTCCTGCTGGCGCTGTGCAATGTGATCCAGCAATGCACCCAAGCTGTGCGCACCGGGTTTGTGCTCCCAGTGCCAGCGCAGCAGGCGGCGGCTGATCTCATCGCAGGCAGTCTTGATCTCAAAGGCAGCCTGTAAGGCTTCTTCCGGCATAATGGTTCTCCCTTCTTCTGGCATACAAAAAAGCGGAGAAGGCATACCGCCCTCTCCGCTGCTGTTTGTGTTACAGCACGAACTGGTAATACACGAAGCCGCACAGTGCCACTGCTGCACAGACAATGGCAGTGATGGGCGGCACCCAGCGGATCAGCGCTTCGGCCACGCTGTCGCGCTCGTCCTCGTATTCTTCCTCGTCGTCATAGGCAGGCTCCGGCTGCTGAGATACCGGCTGTGCACGGCGGGCTGCAGCAGGCATCACACGGGTGCCTTCGTCCGCAGCTGCATGAGATGCCCTGCCCGGGAACTGTGTCCGCATTCCGGCATCCAGCACACGGGTCTGCTCTGCAGCAGGTTCTTCCGGCTGTGGTTCTGCTTCACGGCACGGTGAACCCATGATCCGGGTCGGCTCCTCCTGCACGGGCGCTGCGCCCATAATGCGGGTAGGCTCTTCGGCCTGCGGGGCAAGAGGCGTTTCCAGTTCCGGCTCGGTCTGGGCAGGCTGTTCCGGCTGCAGCAGGGTGTTCAGCGCGTTCTGCAGCAGGATGCGGTCGCAGCCGCACTCCGAGCAGTACACGGTATCCTCCTCCTTCGGGTGGAAGGCACCGCAGGCGCAGTACCAGCCATTTTCAAACACCTGCGGCTGATACTTCAGCTCCGGGCGGTTCATGCGGGTCTCCAGCGCCTTTTCCAGCTCAGCAGACAGGCGCTTGGGGGCAGGCAGGCGCACGCGCTTGATGCCGTCCAGATGCACCACCCGCTTGCCGTTGTACACGTTGCACAGCGAAACATCCACGCTGGTGATGGCCTTTGCGGTAACGAACACCGCATCGTCCATGCCAAACAGTTCGCCGGGCTTTACTTCCAAGTCACGGTACTCGAACCGGTCCTCGCACAGGATCACGCCGTCCACGCCCTTGCACTTGAAGTGGATCTCCAGCGCGGTCAGGGTCACCTTGGAAATATTCTTGAAGGTCAGGCAGACCGCGTGCTCCCCGCTGACATCACCCTTGAGCAGCTCCACGCAGACGAACTGCACCGGGCTGCCGGGGGTGTAATAGTTTGCGCGGGTCCGTGCGACCGGGTTAAAATTTTCCTCCACGACACTCGCTCCTTTCCGTTTGGATCAAATCAGTTCTGCGGATCCTGTGCATCCGGCGTTTCCGGTGCAGCGGTCTCCGGCAGCGGCTGGGCCGTTTCGGCCTGTTCGGCAGGCTCAGCGGTCTCTGCAGGTTCAGCAGTTTCGGCCTGCTGAGCGGCCTCTGCAGGGGCAGCCTGCACGGTCTGAGCAGGCTGTTCCGGCTTCAGCTCATCGCCTTCACGCGGGGGCAGTGTGCCGCCCGCCATAATGGTGTTGAACTCCTGCTCGTTGAGCTTCTCGCGTTCCATCAGGGCCTGTGCCAGCGCGTGCAGCTGATCGATGTGCTCGGTCAGGGTGCGGCGGCAGGTCTCGTAGGCTTCATCGATGATATCCCGCATCTCGCCGTCGATCTCGGCAGCGGTGGTCTCGCTGTAGCCCTTGCCCTGACCCAGATCGCGGCCCAGGAAGGTCTCCTCCTGCGAGGTTCCGTACACCACAGGGCCAAGCCGCTCCGAGAAGCCGTACTTGGTGATCATCTGGCGGGCAATGTTGGTGGCCTGCTGCAGATCATTGGAAGCACCGGTGGAGATATCCTCCAGGATCAGCTGTTCGGCCACGCGGCCGCCCAGACTGGAAACGATATCCTCGAACATTTCGCCCTTTGTCACGTAGCTGCGGTCTTTCTCGGGCAGGTACATGGTGTAGCCGCCAGCCTGACCACGCGGGATAATGGTGATCTCGTGCACACGGGGGTGATGCTTGCAGTAGAAGCCCGCCACCGCGTGGCCTGCCTCGTGGTAAGCAGTCAGCTTCTTTTCCTCCGGGGTCACAACGCGGCTCTTCTTCTCCGGGCCAGCCATCACCTTCATGGAAGCTTCCTCGATATCCTCCATGGTAATGGCCTTGCGGTTGCGGCGTGCAGCCAGCAGGGCCGCTTCGTTGACAAGGTTCTCAAGGTCTGCGCCCGCAAAGCCTGCGGTGCGCTGTGCAATGACCCTGAGAGAGACATCCGGGGCCAGCGGCTTCTTTTTGGTGTGGACCTTGAGGATCTCCTCACGGCCCTTGACATCCGGCAGGCCCACATAGACCTGACGGTCAAAGCGGCCCGGCCGCAGCAGGGCCTTATCCAGAATGTCGGCACGGTTGGTGGCCGCCATGACGATGATGCCGTCGTTGGCCTCAAAGCCGTCCATTTCCACCAGCAGCTGGTTCAGGGTCTGCTCGCGTTCATCGTGGCCGCCGCCCAAACCGGCACCGCGCTGACGGCCTACCGCATCGATCTCGTCAATGAAGATGATGCAGGGCATGGACTTCTTTGCCTTATCGAACAGGTCACGCACGCGGGATGCACCCACGCCGACGTACATTTCCACAAAGTCAGAGCCGGAAATGGAATAGAAGGGCACACCGGCCTCGCCTGCGCAGGCGCGGGCCAGCAGGGTCTTGCCGGTGCCCGGAGGGCCTACCAGCAGCACGCCGTGGGGAATGCGTGCGCCCAGAGTGTTGAACTTTTCCGGGCTTTTCAGGAACTCCACGACCTCTTTCAGCTCTTCCTTTTCCTCGTCCTCACCGGCAACATCGGCAAAGGTGGCTGTCTTTTGGTTCTCGTGCTCGTCCTTCACCTTGGCTTTGCCAACGTTCATGATCCCGCCGCCGCCAGCACCGCCGCGCATCATGCCGCGCATCATGGAGAACAGCAAAAAGCCGGTGCAGCCCAGCATTGCCAGATAGAACAGGATCTCCATCCATGGGATGCTTTCCTTGACAGGGGTATAATCGTACACCATGGGAGCATCCGGGTTTGCTTCGTCATAGGCTGCAATGTAGTCGCCCACATACTTGACGAACATGGATGCATAGGGCAGCTTGTAGCGCACAGTCACAGTGCCGTCGCTGTTCTTCTGCGCAGCAGTATCCTCATCCGAGGAGGACAGCATACCGCTCAGCAGTCCGCCGGTGGCCTGCGTGGTGCTCTGGGACGTGGTATCGGGCAAGGGCAGGTTGTTCTTGCCGCCTTCCTTGAGGTTCATGGTGATGACACCGGTGTTCAGGTCCAGCGAGAACTGCGTGACCTGCAGGCTTTCAAAATAATGCACCACCGTGGAATACTCCATGGAAGAGCTGCTGGCAGAGCCGGTGCCGCCCAGCACCGACCAGACCATCAGCACCGCCGCCAGCGCCAGAGCAAGGATCAGCGGATTGAAACGGGGTCTTTTGGATTGCAAAAAAATCAACTCCAGTTCTTGGATGAATTATAGTGTGAGAAATCACTTCTCGTAGACTTCAGGCTTGAGCACACCCACATAAGGCAGGTTGCGGTATTTTTCATCGTAGTCCAGACCGTAGCCCACCACGAACTCGTCCGGCACCTGGAAGCCCTCGTAGTCGGGCTGGATATCGGCCTTGCGGCGGCTGGGCTTGTCCAGAATGGTGCAGATCTTCACCGAGTTGGGGTTGCGCATCTTGAGCATGGGCACAAGGTTCGAGAGGGTGACGCCGGTATCCAGAATATCCTCCACGATCAGCACATCCTTGCCGGACAGATCACCGTCCAGATCCTTGATGATCTTTACAAGGCCGCTGGTAACAGTGTTGCTGCCACCGTAGCTGGACACCACCATAAAATCGATGCTGCAGGGAATGCTCACCGCACGCATCAGGTCGGCCATAAACACCACCGAGCCCTTGAGGATGGATACCAGAACAAGGTTCTTGCCCTCGTAATCCCTGCTGATCTGAGCACCCAGCTCAGCAACCTTTGCCTTTAACTCTTCTTCACTGACCAGAACGGTCTTGATATCATCATGCATGCTCATGTTATTTCCTCCCTATATTCCATTTCCATCTGCAGCACCTGCGCAGTGTCTGCATCCGGGGCAAGGCCCTCGGCAAAGCCCGCACCGCAGACCCACAGTACTTCGCTGCCCGCCGCCAGCAGCGGCAGCTGGTCACGCAGCTGCGCGGGGATGCCCGCTTCGTTCATCCACTTGCGCAGCCGGTTGTGCACACTTCGCCCCGCCGGGCGGTAGACATCTCCCGGCTGGCGGGTGCGCAGGACAAGACCAGCATACAACGTAGTTATTCTAGCATAATCCGCCTGATTTTTTAAGTCTTTTTTATGAACGACTTGTATTTTTTCTTCAAAATCAGCCGTAAAAAGCCCTGCAGTCACCTTCCAGCCGCCCGCAAGGCAGTACTCTGCCTGTTTTTCCGGCTGAAAGGGCTGGCTTTCCGGCCGTTTGTCTTCCTGCTGCCGGGGCCGTTCCGGCACAATCTCCTGCCAGAAGCATCCGTCTCCGGCACAAAAGCGCACCCGGTCAGTCAGCTGTACCGCACCGCTGCCGCGCCGCACAAGGCCGCACAGCAGCTGCACATATTTTTCCTCTGCGTCACGCACGGGAGCCGTCAGCGAATGCATGGCTGCTTCCAAAATAAGCGCATCCGCAGCGGAAAGCGGGCCCAGCCGCCACACCGTGCAGGCTTCCGGGCTTTTGATGGCAGCCTGTGCCGCATCCAGACGTGCAGCGGAAAGCAGCTCTTCGGCCTTCCGGGCAAAATAGGCATCCGCGCGGGCTGCCTTCTCGCAGAAGCGGGCAAGGTTTTCCGCCGCTGCGCCGTTGGTGCTCTGCAGTGCAGGCAGTGCCGCACGGCGCACCCGGTTGCGGGCATAGGCATCGGTCGCGTTCGTCTCATCTGTGACCCATGCCTGCCCGGCTGCACGGCAGAAGCTTTCGGTATCCTGCCGGGTAAGGGCCAGCAATGGCCGCAGGTAGCACCCGCGCTTTGGCCGGATGCCTGCCGCACCGTGCAGCCCCGTGCCCCGGGCCAGCCGCAGCAGCAGGGTCTCAGCCTGATCATTTGCAGTATGGGCCGTTGCAACGACATCTATCCCCTCCCCGCACAAACGCGCAAAGCAGGCATAGCGCAGACGGCGGGCCCAGTCCTCCCCGGCATGTTCCGACGGCAGGCCCACTTCGTCGGCCATCTCTGCAGCATGGAACACCCGCAGCGGCACACCCAGCCGGGCGCATCCCGCCCGCACAAAGGCTTCGTCCCGGTCGGCGGTCTCGCCGCGCAGGCCGTGGTTCACATGGCAGGCCGAAAGCACAAACCCGAACTCCGGCTGCAGGGCCAGCAGGATGCGCAGCAGTGCCATGCTGTCTGCCCCGCCGGACACTGCCGCGGCCAAGTGCAGCGGCTCACCCGGACAAAGCAGCTTTTCTCGCAGGACAAACATGCGCACATGCGCCAGAATTTTTTCATTGTTCATCAGCGTTTAAAGTCCACATCCATAAAGCGGGTGTGGGCACCATCCCAGCCCAGCGGCACCGTGCTGGTCTCGCCGTGACGGTTCTTCGCCACGATGCACTCTGCCGTATCGGCATCCACCTCAGCGCCGTCCGGGTTCTGGCTGGCATAGTAGGAATCGCGGTACAGGAACAGAACGCAGTCGGCATCCTGCTCGATGGAACCAGAATCGCGCAGGTCGGAAAGCTGGGGCCGGTGGCTGGAATTGTTGCCCTGCTTTTCCACCGCACGGGACAGCTGAGAAAGTGCGATGATGGGCACATTCATTTCCTTTGCCATGATCTTGAGGTTTCGGGTGATGGAGCTGATCTCCTGCACGCGGTTCTCGCTGCGCTGGCCGGTGGTCATCAGCTGCAGATAGTCGATGACGATGAGGCCCACATTCGGGCGGGTGGGGTCCTGATTCACCCGGCGGATCTTCGCCTTCATCTCGGTGATGGTGATGCCGGAGGTATCGTCCATATAGATGGGTGCATCGTGCAGCTTTTCGGTGGCAAGGGCCAGATATTCCCAGTCCTCGGCGCGCAGGGCACCGGTGCGGAATGCCTGACTGTCGATGCCGGCCTCAGCAGAAAGGATGCGGTTCGTGAGCTGTTCCTTGGTCATTTCCAAGCTGAAGATCGCCACCGGCACCTTCTGCTGCATGGCCACGCGGGTGGCGATGTTCAGCGCAAAGCTGGTCTTGCCCATACCGGGGCGGGCCGCAAGGATGATGAGGTCGCCGCGGCCAAGGCCGGTGAGCACCGTATCCAGCAGGCGGAAGCCTGTGGGGATGCCCTTGTATTTGTCCGCATCCGGGCCGCTGATCTTCTGCAGGTTGGTCAGGGTCTCCACCATGCTGGAGGAAAGCGGTGTCAGTGCGCTGGAATCGCGGCCGGAGCGGATCTCATAAATGCGCTGCTCCGCGTTTTCCAGCAGCAGGTCGGCATCCGGCTCATCTCCGGCATCCTGCAGGATGTCCTTTGCAACGCCCATCAGCTGGCGCACCAGATACTTTTCCTGCACGATCTGGGCATAGGCCTTCACGTTGGAAATGCTGGGCACCGTCTCGGCAAGGCCGGTCAGGTACACCTTTGCTTCGTCGGCACTGGGGAACACGCCGTCCGAGATAACAGCGTCCAGCAACGTCACAAAGTCGATGGTCTGGTCGGCGGTGAACAGGCGCAGCATTTCGGAGTAGATCTGCGCATTCTGCCGGGTGTAGAACATCTCCGGCCGGATGATCTCCACCAAGTCGGTGAGCGTTTCCGGTTTGAGCAGCACCGCACCCAGCACGCTCTGCTCTGCCTGCATGTTGTAGGGCAGGTTGATGCCCACGCTTTCCAGATTCAGTTCATTGGAATAATGTCGTTCGTTCGGCATGGTAGTTTATCCTTTTGCATCATTTCGCTGAAAAGCCAAAAAGCGCCCCCTGCTGTGAGGGGGCGCAGATGGCAGAAAAATCAGGCCTGTTCCACTTCCACCATGATCTTGAAAGAAGCGACCACACCAACGTGCAGACGGACCTTGCCGTTGAACACACCGGCATCCTTGATGTCCTTGGTCTCCAGCTCGATCTTCTTCTTATCGATGGGTGCGCCTGCCAGCTGAGCCAAAGCATCGGCAACTTCCTTGCCGGTGACTTTGCCGTGCAGACGGCCGGATGCACCGCCCTTGGCCTTGATGGTCACGGTCTTGCCCTCGATCTTTGCGGCCAGATCCTTGGCAGCAGCTACGGTCTCAGCCTCGTGGAAATCGGCAGCAGCTTCCTTGCTGCGGGCAACGTTCACAGCGCTGGCATCTGCCACAGCGGCCAGCTTGCGCGGGAACAGATAGTTGCGGGCGTAGCCGTCGGAGACCTCGTGGATCTCGTCCTTCTTGCCAATCCCCTTGATATCCTGCTTGAGAATCACTTTCATGATGTTATCCCTCACTTCTCACCGGAAAACCGGTGCAGTTGTTGTGTTTATAGTATAGCGCATTTGTCGCTTTTGGGCAAGAGGAAGCGCGCATTGCAGCATTATCCTCAAGTGAACTCTCCCCCAGTCTGCTTCGCAGACAGCCCCCTCTGAGATGGGGCCTTTGGCAAAACCGAAGGCTTGTCCTTTTCGCCAGAGGCTCCTTCTTTGAGACAGACTCCCCCGGCCGGGGGAGGTGGCACAAAGTGCCAGAAGGGGAACAGCTGGCATCGCGCAGCGATGACTGAAGGAGTTTGGTTTTCCAAAAAACCGCAATATTTTTTGAAAAAAGGCTTGCATTTTGCCCGGCAATCTGCTACAATAGTCAAGCTGATTATTTTGATTCCTTACTTCACTGCAGGAGGTGCAAGTACCATGGCTAAATGTGAATGCTGCGGCAAGGGTGTTGCCTTTGGTATCAAGGTTTCTCACTCTCATCGTCGTTCCAACCGTACCTGGAAGCCGAATGTCCGTCGTGTCAAGGCGGTCGTTGAGGGTTCTCCCAAGTACGTCTACGCATGCTCCCGTTGCCTGCGCGCTGGCAAAGTTACCCGCGCTGTCTAATTTGGTGTATGTGGCCGGTCACTTTGTCGAGTGGCCGGCTTTTTTTGTTGCTGTAAGGAGGCAAAACACATGGCTCTGCCCAACGATCCCATCATGCTGCTGAGCGTGGTGAACCTGAAGCTGCGTGATTTTTACAAAAACCTCGATGCTCTGTGCGAAGACATGGATGCCGACAAGGCAGATCTGTGCGCAAAGCTCAAAGCTGTGGGCTACGAGTACGATGCCCAGCGCAACCAGTTCGTGTGATATTTCCAGAGAAAGCTTTCTTTTGATCGCTAACGACCGGCACCGACGTGCAGCGACTGCGCCCGGGCCGGTGAATATAGAAACAAGGAGTGCTTGATTTATGATCCAGGGTACCTATTACAAAGAGTGGAGCAGCGTGCTGAACCGCGAGATGGAGTTCAAGGTATACGGCAGCGCCGGTGTGCCGGTGCTGGCCCTGCCTGCCCGCGGCGGCCGCTTTTATGATTGGGAGAACAACGGTATGCCCGATGCCATTGCCCCGCTGCTGAACGAGGGCAAGGTGCAGCTGTTCTGCGCCGACAGCATTGACGGCGAGGCCGTACTGAACGGCGACATCCCGGTGCGCCGCCGCGCCGAGATGGAGGAAAAGTACTTCGTCTACCTTACCGCCGAGCTGGCACCCCGGGTGCTGGCCCTGAACGGTGCCGCAAAGGATGCCAAGCTGTGGTGTGTGGGCATCGACCTTGGCGCTGTGCACGCCGTCAACTGCCGCCTGCGCCGTCCCAAGCTCTTTGCCGGTGCCATCGGCCTTTCCGGCATCTACGATCTGGCCCGCTTCTGGGGCAGTGAAGCCGACGATCTGGTGCTGCGCTGCTCTCCCCTGCAGTATCTGGCCGAGAACGGCATCGCCGACAAGCTGGCTCTGGCCAAGGCCAAGGAGAACAGCCTGATGCTCTGCGCCGGTCAGGGTGCCTACGAGGACGATGCCAAAGCCGACACGCAGGCGCTGGCCGATGTGCTGGCCGCACAGGGCCTGCCCGCCCACCTCGAGGTCTGGGGCGGCGATGTCTCCCACGAGTGGTACTGGTGGGGCAAGATGCTGAGCCTGTTTGTGCCGCGGATTCTGGAGAAGTAAACAGGATCTGAACTGTCCTGCAGCGGGCAGTTCCGGCGCGGCTCCGGCCGCGCCTTTTTCATCTTGTGGCACAAAAAATCCCATGCCCGGCACCCGAAGGTACGGACATAGGATCTTTTTATGCTGCGTTATGCCAGCGCGGCCTGTTCCTGCCGGAGATACGCCGTGCGCTCCGGGTGCGCGGGGCTTGCATTGCGCGCTTCGAAGTGCTCCAGCGCTTTGAGCGTCCGGCGCTGCAGCAGAGCAGAACCTTTTTGCGTTTTCGGCATCCGTTTTGCAAGCTCATAGGTCGCGTGCGCCGCATCGTAAAAGGCATCCAGAATGGCCTCCGGAGCGGCTGTGGGCACTGCCAGATCAGCTCCCACCACATCGTAGACCCAGGTCTGGCAGTTTGCGCGGAACAGTGGGCGGACCCAGCTTTCATCCGCCGGGGTAGAGATCAGCTCATCCTCCAGCGTCAGCAGTTCCTGCAGGGTAGCCGCCAGAGCAGCAGCAGTTTCCGCACTGCGGTAGCTGTTCCAGAAGCGGAAGCCCAGCATCACCGGGGTCTCCGTCATAATGGCAAAGGCCGCAGCAATGGCATCCAGCATCACCGCCCGATCCTCGCCGTCCAGCGTTTCCACCAGCGGTTTCCAGATGGCAAACGCCTGCCGGAAATAAAGCTGCCCGGGCTTGGACGACCGGCCGATCGTGGCGCCCTTGAGGAACAGTGCATTGCTGTCCTCCGGATCGTAGCGCAGGATGCGCTGGGCGCAGCGGGCGGCCTCGGCCAGCTGCCCGGCCTGATAGGCATCAAACGCTTTCTGTGTATACAGCCCGATCAGTTCGGTCTCGGCCTCGCTCAGCTGCCTGTTCATCGTTTTCCGTCTCCTGTTCCCAAAAATCTCTTGAAAGTCTTACAGATTCGCGCAGTGCTTGCCTGCCACACGGCCGGTAGTCATGGCGTTGCCCATGTTGTTGCCGGCAGAGGGGCAGTTGTAGGCGTTGCCAAAGCGCTGACCCATGCAGTTGCCTACAGCATACAGACCGGGGATCACCGCGTCGCGCTTGCAGTTCAGCACCTGCATATCGCCGTTGACCACCAGACCCGTGATGGTGTTCAGGCCGCAGTTATACAGACCCTTGGTATTCTGCATACCCACGTAGAAGGGGCCGTTCTCGATGGCACGCATGCAGTCGGCACTCTTGCCGTAGTCCACATCGTCCCCGGCGGTGCACAGCTCGTTGTAGCGTTCCAGCGCAGCCAGTGCATTCTCGATCACATCGTCGGCAAGGCCCGCATTGCGCATGGCTTCCTCGGGGGTATCGCCCACATAGACCGTGCTCATCATGTGCATTGCCTTGTTGGCGATTTCCAGACCGGTGACTTCGCCGGAACCGACAGATACATCCAGTGCTTCCATATCCTTCTGGAACAGCTCCATGCCTTCCGCATAGCCCCAGTTGGGTGCGCCGTGGTCCAGACCGGCACGCTGGATGTACTCCATGTAGTCGCGGTCCATGATGGCAAAGTTGCAGCTGTCCACCGTGGGCATGGGCTGATGCAGGCTCTGAACCAGTGCCAGACCTGCCATGGCCTCATTCATAAAGCGCTTGCCCTGGCAGTTCAGCCACAGGCAGGGCGTGGTGCCCCAGGGGCCAAAGCTCATGTTGGGGCAGTTGACTGCGATGGGTCTCGGGTGGGTCTCGATCATACCGCCGGCCCAGCAGCCCAGCTTATGGCCCATACCGGCGCAATCGGTCATGCCGCCCACGCTCTCGCGGGTGATGCCGATACGCTCGGCATATTCGCCCACCTCAGAGCACAGCTCCCACACCATATCCACGTTTGCGCCAAAGTCGCCGGTTGCCAGAATGACACCCTTGTTGGCAGCGTAGCGGATATAGTCGCCGTTGCTGTCCTGTGCGATCACGCCGGTCACAGTGCCGTCGGCCTCCTGCGTCAGCACCACAGCGCTGTTGCCGCAGTACCAGACTGCGCCCAGATCTTCGGCTGCTTCGCGGGAGTAGATCTCCAGCTCGCTCAGACGGCTGACACCGGTCTGCTGCTTTTTGCCCACCGGCTTCTCGTTCTGGGTGCCGATGGACTGGAAGGTGGAAGCCCACATCTTGTAGCCTTCGCTCTCCACAGGATAATCCTTGCCGCTGGTCTTATTGTAGCCGATCTGCACGATGCACTGGCCGCCGGCGTAGTCGAACACGTCCGAAGTATCGGGCACGATGGAAGCCAGATTGTCCATCATCTCGCCGGAGTTGTAAACGAACGCACGGATCACATCGGTATCGCAGCGGCCATTGGCGCGGCGCACATACTCGTTGACGATCTCTTCCAGATCGTACGGGCCAAAACCCCAACTCTCCAGCAGTTTGGAGTTATAGGAGCAGATATCATCGCCGCGGTAGACGATGTCGCCGTCCTCATGGCTTTCCAGCACCGAAACGCTGGCGCCCTGCTGGGCAGCTGCCAGTGCAGCCTGCGTGCCGGCATGGCCGCCGCCCACAACAACGACATCCGCCGTGATGGTCTCTTTGATATCACCTTCCGGGATCTCCGGAGCCTGACCCAGCCAGTCCTCATCGCACATATAGCCAAAGGGACGGTTGGTGGAAGCAGTGGAAGCCGCAGCTGCTGCAACGGCCTCGCCCTTTGCCTGTGCGATGCAGTTGGCAGCGGCCTCCTGCACAGCCTTGCTGGTCACAGTAGAGCCGGAAACCATATCGATCTCGCTGCCCTGCGCATCCAGAATTGCCTGCTTCAGGGTGTCGCCTGCTGCCTGACCAATGGAAGCGGTCTCCTCGCTCAGATCCAGCTGCACATCCGTGATGCTGTTGGCATCAAAGGTCATGGTGACCTTTACGCTGCCAATGCCCTTGGCAGACGCCGTGTAGGTGCCGGGGGTATACAGACCGGCTGCTGCGCTGGACGCTGCCACAGACGAGCTGGCCGCGCCGCTGCAGCCGGTGAGTGCGCTCAGAGCGGCAAAGCCGGCACCGCCCAGAGCGGCAGACCGCAGAAAGTTGCGGCGGGAAATCTTGTTGCCCATAATGTTTCTTCTCCTCTTTTTCTTCGTATGATCGCAGAGCATCCTGCATTCAAGGCGCTCATTGACACAATTTTAACATCCCGTCTCAGAACTTGGAAGTATCAATATGTAATGGTTCGATAACTTTTTGTTCTAAGATGCTTTTCGCAGACGCGGGATTCTGTTATACTGGTAGCAGAAACCCGAAAAGAGGAGGATCATCATGACATTTCAGCAGCTGCTGTATTTTCAGTCCGTGGCCGACAGCCTGAGCTTTTCCAAAGCGGCAAAGGAATGCTTTGTCTCCCAGACTGCCATCAGCCGCCAGATCCGCCAGCTGGAACAGGAAATGGATCTGCGCCTGTTTGACCGCGACACGACCCATGTGACCCTGACATCCGCCGGGCGGTATTTTTTCCAACAGGCTCAGCAGATCACCGCACAGCTGCGGCAGGCCGTTGAGACCGCCCAGCAGATCGACCGTGCAAGTGCCTGCCAGCTCGTGCTTGCCGCGCCCACCGTCTTTGAGCAATGGGCGGCAGCGCCGCTTCTGCACGGCCTGCGGCAGCGGCACCCGGAGGCGTCTCTCTCCGTGGTGCAGGGGGCGCGCACTTCTCTGATCAACGATCTGGTCGAAGCCAATCTGGACATCCTGCTGGCTCTGGATTTTGACATGCCGTCGCTGGACGGTCTGCGTGTCGACGTGCTTTCCACTCATCATGCGGTATGGCTTCTGCCCGCCGGGCATCCGTTGGCCGGTCAGGCCGCCATTGCTCCGCAGCAGCTGCGGGGAGAAAGCTTTATCATGACCCGGGAAAGCCCCACTGCCCCCACTATCGACCGCATCGGCGCTTACCTGCATCGGCTCGGGCTGGAAAATGTGGCGCACCTGCAGGCCGACAGCCTGTCCAGCGCCTTCCTCATGGTTCAGGCCGGACTTGGCGTCATGATCGTTCCCTCCGGCATGGAGGAGCTTTTCCTCTACGGGCTGCGCTGCGTCCCCATCGACGGGCTGACATGGGAAATGAATCTTCTTCTCCTCACCTCGCCTCAGCGCAGGATTCCTTTTCTGCAGGAACTTCTGGACAGTGCCGCCCGGACATCATAATACAGGGGCTGTTGCAAAATGATGCAGCAGCCCCTTTTCTGTCAGCCAGACCCGCTCTGTTCCATACCCCTACCCGCTATTTTCAAAAAATGCAATTTCCCACTTGACTTATAGGATACACCGTGCTATACTCATGCTGTAAGACACATACCCCCTATGGGTAAAGGAGATATTTTATGGACAACGAGAAAAAGCCCTGCTGCTGTTGCGGCACGCCCGCCCAGCCCGAAGCTGCCACGGCTCCGGCCATTGACGCATCCGCTGTGCCCACCGAAAGCGTCACCCCCTCCTGCTGCCGCCACAAAGACCGCACCCCGGAGGAACACAAGGCCCTGCTGAACCGGCTCAGCCGCATCGAGGGGCAGGTGCGCGGCATCCGCGGCATGCTGGAAAAGGATGCCTACTGCGTGGACATCCTTGTGCAGGTAGCGGCGGCGAACTCGGCGCTGAACAGCTTTTCCAAGGAGCTGCTGGCCCAGCACATCTCCACCTGCGTGGCGGACGACCTGCGCGCGGGCAGCGAGGCAAAGCTGGACGAACTGATGAATCTGCTGCCCAAGCTCATGAAATAAGAAGCCCTTTCCCGTGCATACTCAACGTAGGAGTGATATTTTATGGAACAATACAACGTTACCGGCATGAGCTGCGCAGCCTGCTCCGCCCGGGTGGAGAAGGCCGTGAGCAAGGTGCCCGGCGTTGCCAGCTGTTCGGTGAGCCTGCTGACCAACTCCATGGGCGTGGAGGGCACCGCCAGCTCTGCCGAGATCATCAAGGCCGTGCAGGATGCCGGTTACGGTGCCAGCCCCAAGCGTGCGGGCGCGGCGGCTGCCAGCTCCACCAGCGCCGACCTTGACGCGCTGGCCGACCACGAGACCCCCAAGCTCAAGCGGCGGCTCATTGCGTCGCTGGGCTTTCTGCTGGTGCTGATGTACTTCTCCATGGGCCACATGATGTGGGGCTGGCCCCTGCCCCGCTGGTTCGACGGCAACCACATCGCCATGGGCCTTGTGCAGCTGCTGCTGGCGGGCATCGTCATGGTCATCAACCAGAAGTTCTTCATCAACGGCTTCAAGGGGCTCCTCCACGGCTCGCCCAACATGGACACGCTGGTGGCCATGGGTTCCATGGCAAGCTTTGTGTGGAGCACCTACGCCCTGTTCGCCATGACCCGCGCGCAGGTGGACGGCAACAGCGAGCTGGTCATGCATTATATGATGGAGTTCTACTTTGAGTCCGCTGCCATGATCCTGACCCTCATCACGGTGGGCAAGATGCTGGAGGCCCGCTCCAAGGGCAAGACCACCGACGCGCTCAAGAGCCTGATGAAGCTTGCCCCCAAGACCGCCACTCTGCTGCGGGACGGTGCCGAAGTGACCGTGCCCATCGAGCAGGTGCAGAAGGAGGACATCTTTGTGGTGCGCCCGGGCGAGAACATCCCCGTGGACGGCATCGTGCTGGAAGGCACCAGCGCCGTGAACGAGAGCGCCCTGACCGGCGAGAGCATCCCCGTGGACAAGGCTGCGGGCGATAAGGTGAGCGCTGCCACCACCAACCAGTCCGGTTTCCTGCAGTGCCGGGCCACCCGCGTGGGCGAGGACACCACCCTTGCCCAGATCATCCGGATGGTCAGCGATGCCGCCGCCACCAAGGCCCCCATTGCAAAAATCGCCGATACGGTGTCCGGTTTCTTCGTGCCTGCGGTCATTACCATCGCGGTGGTCACCACCATCGTGTGGCTGCTGCTGGGCCGGGAGCTGGGCTATGCGCTGGCCCGCGGCATCTCCGTGCTGGTCATCAGCTGCCCCTGTGCGCTGGGTCTGGCAACGCCGGTGGCCATCATGGTGGGCAACGGTCTGGGTGCAAAGAACGGCATCCTGTTCAAAACCGCCGCTTCGCTGGAAGCTGCAGGCCGCACCCAGATCGTGGCGCTGGATAAGACCGGCACCATCACCAGCGGTGAACCAAAAGTGACCGACATTCTGCCCGCCGAGGGCGTTTCCGAGGCGGAGCTGCTCACCCTTGCCGCCGCACTGGAGCGCAAGAGCGAGCACCCGCTGGCAAAGGCCGTGCTGGCCTGCACCGACGCGCAGAAGCTCACCGCCCCCGAGGTATCCGGCTTTGCCGCCCTGCCGGGCAACGGTCTGGCCGCAAAGCTGGAGGGCGTGGAGATCTTTGGCGGCAATGCGTCCTTTATCGGCACCAAAGTCACCGTGCCCGCACAGCTGCAGGAGAAGGCCGCAGCCCTTTCCGCACAGGGCAAAACGCCCCTGTTCTTCGGCGGAGCAGGCCGTCTGTTGGGCATCATCGCGGTGGCCGATACCATCAAGGAGGACAGCCCGCAGGCCATCCGGGAGCTGCAGGCCATGGGCATCCGCGTGGTCATGCTCACCGGTGACAACCAGCGCACTGCCGATGCCATTGGCAGGCAGGCCGGTGTGGACGAGGTGATTGCAGGCGTGCTGCCCGACGGCAAGGAAGCGGTCATTCGCCAGCTGCAGGCATCCGGCAAGGTGGCCATGGTGGGCGACGGCATCAACGATGCCCCGGCCCTGACCCGTGCCGACACCGGCATCGCCATCGGCGCAGGCACCGACGTTGCCATCGACGCGGCGGACGTGGTGCTGATGAACTCCAAGCTGTCGGACGTGCCCGCCGCCATCCGCCTGAGCCGCGCTGCCCTGCGCAACATCCACGAAAACCTGTTCTGGGCGTTCATCTACAACATCATCGGCATCCCGCTGGCCGCAGGCGTGTTCATCCCCTTCGGCCTGACGCTGAACCCCATGTTCGGTGCTGCTGCCATGAGCCTTTCCAGCTTCTGCGTGGTAAGCAACGCCCTGCGCCTGAACCTGTTCGACGTGCACAGCACAAAGCACGATCGTGCGGCAAAAAATGCTGCTTCCCTGCCCGCTGTCTCCGCACAGCCCGCAGCGGTTGCAAATAAAGAGAGTACCAAGGAGGACACTGCTATGAAAAAGACCCTGAAGGTGGAAGGCATGATGTGCGGCCACTGCGAAGCCCGCGTGAAGAAGGCTCTGGAAGCCCTGCCCGAGGTGGACGAGGCCGTGGTGAGCCACGAGGCCGGCACCGCCATCGTCACCCTGAACGCCGAGGTCGCCGACGACGTGCTGAAGAAGGCCGTTGAGGATCAGGACTACCCTGTGACCGGCATCCAGTAAACCGCCGCTGAATACTCCCCATCAAATGGAAAGGCCGCTGCATGTGAACGCAGCGGCCTTTTTATCGTGTTTACAGGCTTTTAAAATTGATTCAGAATATCATGGTGTCCAATGTCCAACAGCAGAATGATCGTATCACCGTCGTACTGCCAGATGACCCGCACGTCCATGTTTACGCTGAACTCGAACAAGTCTACCGTGCCTTGAATACGCTTTGTGCGCAGCGACGGATACAGCGGGTCCATTTCCAGAATTTCCAGCTTCTTTTTCAGCTGCGCCCGCTCCGCTGCGTTCAAACGCTTCAGGTTCTTTATGAATCGTTTGGTGTAGGTGATCTTGTAATTCATTCGTCTGCACCGTCCAGCGCTTCAAACAGTGCGTCCACAGTGTCGAACACCGGCTGCTCCCCTGCCGCAATTTTGGCCTTTGCTTCGTTGATCTCGCTGCGCAGCTCGTCCAGATACTTTTTGGGGTAAACGGCTACCGGCATCAGCTCGATCACGCCATCCTTCTCCACGATCTCCAGCTTGTCGCCCTCACGCAGGCCCATCTTCATTACAATATCCTTTGGAATGGTGATCTGGGATTTTGTCCTCAATTCCGTCAGCATCCTTCATCCTCCTTTGTGCGATTTTCTTACTTTCTCACTTTTATTATACTCTGCTTTTTTCAAAAAGCAACCATGCACCATAAAATTTTACAAAGCGTCGTTTCTGTGTCTTCTTATTGTATTTCGTCAGAAAGTATGTTAAACTAAAAATGCCGCCCGAAAAGGCGGTGATTAGGTGCTATCTGCAAGCGCAGGTGGTCATGCTTCCCTCCGGCAAGCGTCCGGGGGACGTAAAAGCTTATTGTTTGTTCCCCCGTTCGCAAACGCGGAAGGGGGGATGCATCATGGTGTTGAACGATGTTCTGCAGCTGTTCGTCATTGTTGGCGGCACAGTTGGGATTACATTTCAGATCGCATGGGCAATCTTCAAAGAGATCCATAACAATAAGAAATGACCGCCCCTGTCTCCAAACGGTAAGCGGTCATTCTTATTGATCCAACCGGAAGGAGCTGACCATTGCGGACAGCACCTTTTCTATTTGTAGTATAGTTATTTTTTGCCGTTTTGTCAAGAGAAGGTGCCCGCCTTCTCTTTTTCTTTCCCCATTTTCCTGTGCATTTTCACCCCGGAAGCTGTGGCTTTTTGCGCAAAAACTATTTGTTGACACGTTGTTTTTTCAGAGTTATACTTATAGCAACAACATTTGGTTTTGCTTCCAGTTATAAACCACAGCGAAAGGAGAAATGTATTTTGGGAGTATCCATTCAGGACCGCACAGACTTTCTGAACATGCTGGATGCCTGCAGGACCGAGCAGCAGCTGTTCAGCCGCCTGACCTTTGCGGTAATGTTCCACCAGACCGACCCAGCTGCACGGGAAGACCTGCTGGACGACGTGCGCGGCGCAGCCTGCAACATGCAGCTGCCCGCCGTCAATTACAAGATCGATCAATGGCTCAACACCTGCAAGCAGGCGTGGCAGGCCGACCCCGCAGCCTTTATGGCAGCCGTGAACGCGGACGCAAAGCAGCGCAAGCTTGCGCTGGAGGGCAGCGCCGCGCAGCCCGGCCTGCTGGCCGATGTGCCCATGCAGAGCGTGGCGTGGCTGGTGCCGCAGCTGCTGCCGCTGGGCGAAGTGTCGCTGCTGGGTGCTGACGGCGGCACCGGCAAGGGCATCTGGCAGGCACAGCTCATTGCCTATGTGACGGCGGGCAAGACCTCCGGTTTTTTTCCGCTGCCGCCGCAGCAGACCGGCAAGGTGCTGCTGCTTGCGGGCGAGGACGACCCCGGCAAGGTGCTCAAGGCCCGTCTGCTGGCGGCCGGGGCCGACATGAACCGGGTGCTGGTGCTGACCGCCGACGACTACTTTGGCAAGACCGGCCAGCCCCTTAGCCTCAAGGATCAGGCACTGGCGGATTTTGCCGCCAAGGCCGGGCCGCTGCTGCTCATCGTGGACCCGCTGCAGAGCTTTCTGCCCGCCGATGTGGAGATGGCAAGCCGCAACCAGATGCGCGGTGCCCTGCTGCCGCTGCGCGCCATTGCCGCAAAGCAGGGCTGCGCGGTGCTCATCGTGATGCACTCCAACAAAAAGCAGGGCGTTTCCGGCCGCGCACGTCTGGCCGACAGCTCGGATATCTGGGACATGGCCCGCAGCGTGCTGATGATGGGCCGCGCCAAGAACGACGGCAAAATTTATCTCAGCCACGAGAAAAGCAGCTACGCCCGCCCCCAGCAGACGGTGCTGCTGCACATCGACGATGTGGAGGTGGAGGGCGTAAAGACCGCGCGGGCCGTGTTTGACGGCTACACCGACAAGAAGGATGCCGACTTCATTGAGGAGCGGCGGGTGCGCACGGCGGAGACCCGGCAGGACACCCGCAGCGCCATCCTGAACGTTCTGTCCGAGAGCCGCCTTGGGTCGATGCCCAGCAACGAGCTGCGCGCCGCCGTCCTGCGGGAGATTGGGTGCAGCGACAGTACATACAACCGTGTGTACAGTGACCTCACGAAGTCCAGCCAAATCGCAAAGCAAGCGATACGTGGAAAAGATGGCAGGAATCGCTGGTATACCTGCTACTGTGGAGAAACATCTGACAAAGTTCCATTTTAAATACTGATCTACGTTATAAATTTGATGTTTGTCAGCTTGACAAAGTTCAGGCATTTGACAAAGTTGGAACTTTCTCAGAACAATGGAACTTTCTCACCTTGACAAAGTTACTTTTCAATCGTTGTATCGTTTAAAAGTTTAAACTTGCTCAGATAACGCTCCTACAGTAGCACCTGATAAAGTTCCCTGAAACCATAGGCTACGTGCTGGGAGCTTTCTCCGCGAACAGCCCGGAACCCACGGTTCCGCCCCTGTGCTTACGCACGGGGCCCCACTTCCCGGACATTCGCTGGAGAAACTCCCAGCCCACAGCCCTTGGTTTCAGGGAACTTTATCAGGTGCTACTGTAGGAGCGTTATCTGAGAAAGTTTAAACTTTTAAACGATACAACGATTAAAAAGTAACTTCGGCAAGCTGCGTAAGTTCCAAAGGCTGCATAAGTTTGAACTTGCGCACGAAGTAGAACTTGCGCAACCTGATAAACAATCAAAATAGAACGTATGTATGCTTATAATTTTGAACTTGCGCACATATTTCTCCACGGTAGGGCTGCACTGCAGTCTGCCCGGATGATTTACAAATCCCGCCAAAAGCGTTATACTACTTATGATTGTGTAATTTGGCAGGAGGTGAGCGCATGGCAGAGCAGCAGCTGGAACAGATCGAGGGCACCGTGGAGGACATCATCTACGAGAACACCGACAACGGCTATATGGTGTTCGAGGTGTCCGGCGGCGGTGTGGTCACAGTGGTGTGCGGCATTGTGGGTGAACTGCACGCGGGCGAAAGCGTGGTCTGCCGCGGCCGCTACGAGAACCACGCCACCTATGGCCGCCAGTTCCACGCACAGGAGTGCGAGACCGACATGCCCAAGGATCTGGAAGCGGTGTACGCCTTCCTTGCCAGCCGGTCACTGCCGTACATCGGGGCCAAGACGGCGGATAAGATCATCGACCTGTTCGGTGCCGAGGCGCTTGAGGTGATCGCTAACGACCCGGCCCGGCTCACGCAGGTGCCCGGCATCTCGGCGGACAAGGCCGACCGCATCCAGCAGGAGTTCAAGCGGATGTTTGGGATGCGGGAGCTGATCGCCTATCTGGCGCAGTTCGAGATCAGCCCGCGCCGCGCGATGGAGGTGTTCCGCACCTTCGGCCCCGGGGCCATGCAGGCCATTGCGGCAAATCCCTATCTGCTCTGCGGCGAACCGCTGCAGCTGGATTTCCGCCACGCGGACAGCATTGCCCAGTATTACCACATGGAAGGCGACTGCGCCCAGCGGCTGGAAGCGGCCCTGCTGCGCACCCTGCGCCACAACGCAGGCAACGGCCACACCTGCCTGCCGCGCACCCAGCTGCTGGAAACGGCATCCAATTTTATCCATCAGCCGCCGGAAAAGCTGGCTGCTGCGCTGGACGAGTGCATCCGCACCGAAGAACTGCGGGTGAAGCTGTTTGACGGCACACCGTATATTTATCTGCCCGACCTGCTGGAAGCCGAGGAGGACATTGCCGCCCGGCTTGCCATGCTGACAAAACGGGGCAAGAATACCGCCCACGGGCTGGATAAAAACATTCAAATTCTGGAACTGACGCAGGGCTTTGCCTATGCGCCCCTGCAGAAGGAAGCCATCCGCAAAGCCATGACCGAGAACTGCCTTGTGCTCACCGGCGGCCCCGGCACCGGCAAGACCACCACCGTCAACGCCATTCTGCAGCTGCTGGAAGATCAGGCGGAACGGGTGGCCCTGTGTGCGCCCACCGGCCGCGCGGCTAAACGGCTGAGTGAGCTGACCGGCCGCAAGGCCAGCACCATCCACCGTCTGCTGGAGGTGGACTACACCGGCGGCGTGGTCAGCTTTATCCACAACGACAAGAACCTGCTCAAGTGCGATGTGGTCATTCTGGACGAAATGAGCATGGTGGATGTGAAGCTGTTTCAGGCCCTGATCGCAGCGCTGCGCTACAGCTGCCGCATTATCATGGTAGGTGATGCCGACCAGCTGCCCAGCGTCGGCCCCGGCAATATTCTGGGCGAAATCATCCGCTCCGGGCTGGTGCCCACCGTGTGCCTGAACGAGATCTTCCGGCAGGCAAAGCGCAGCCTGATCGTGGAGAACGCCCACCACATCATCTCAGGTGAACCGCTGCAGAAGGGCGGTAAGACCGACGACTTCTTCTTTTTGGAATCGGACGGCGATGCGGCCCAGCGGTTGGTGTGTGATCTGGTCACCACCCGCCTGCCGCGCAGCTACGGCTTCGATCCGATCCGGGACATTCAGGTGCTGTGCCCCACCAAGCTTGGCCCTACCGGCACACAGGCACTGAATGTGGAACTGCAGAACCTGCTGAACCCGGAACAGACGGGCAAGCCCCAGCTGCAAAGCGCCGCCCGGGTGTTCCGCGTGGGCGATAAGGTGATGCAGGTGCGCAATAATTACGAGATCATCTGGAACCGCATTGGCGGGGAGCAGGGCGTGGGTGCCTACAATGGCGACATCGGCATTGTGGAGAGCATCAACACGCGGGATCGCTCCATGGTGGTGCGCATGGATGACAAGCGGCTGGTCTACCCGGCAGAGAACCTCAACGAGCTGGAGATCGCCTATGCCATCACGGTACACAAAAGTCAGGGCAGCGAGTTCCCGGCGGTGATCCTGCCGGTGGCGCAGGTTCCGCCACGGCTGTGCTACCGCAACCTGTTCTACACCGGCGTTACCCGTGCACGGAAGTTGTGCATCGTGGCGGGCCGCAGGGACGTTGTGAACCGCATGATGGGCAACATCCGCCAGAACCTGCGCTACAGCGGCCTTGCCTATCTTTTGCAGGCAGAGCTGCCGCCGGAACAGACGGAAGCAGAATAGGGCAGGCCAGCAGATAGCTTTCTCCGCGAACAGCCCGACGGGAAGTGCGAGGACTTCTCACGCTGGTGGTCTGGCGAGCGCAGGCGGGACGGAGTGAACGGTGACAATACTGCATTGCGTCAAAACCGGTATACTTTTTACGGCAACTATGCTATACTGTAGACTGGTATGATTTCCGGCCTGCATCAACAGGCCGTTGTTTCGATAGAGGAACCAGAGAAAGGAAAAAGAGAACTTATGGCACAGAACGATATCGGTATCGATCTTGGTACCACTACCATTATCATTGCGCAGGAGGGCAAGGGCGTTGTGCTCAACCAGCCCAGCGTTGTGGCAATGGATACCCGCAAGAAGACCGTGCTGGAAGCAGGCGATAAGGCCCTTGCTATGGTGGGCCGCACCCCGAACTATATTTCTGCCATCTTCCCGCTGAAGGACGGTGTGATCAGTGACCATACCATGACCCGTGAGCTGATCTGCCGTTTTGTCAAGCAGGTGTACAGCTCCCACATGGTCAAGCCCCGCGTGGCCGTCTGTGTGCCCGCCGCCATTACCGGCATTGAAAGCGATGCCGTGGTGGAGGCTGTGGTGGCCGCTGGCGCCCGTCAGGTGTACCTGATCGACGAACCCATTGCCGCTGCCCTTGGCTCCGGCATCGACATCACCCAGCCGGAGGGCCGCATGATCATTGATATCGGCGGCGGCACCACCGATATTGCAGTGCTTTCTCTGGGCGGCAAGGTCAAGGCCACCAGCGTGCGCGTGGCCGGCAACCACTACGACGAAGAGATCCTCAAGTTCGTGCGCAACAAGTACAGCGTTGCCATTGGCCAGCGCACCGCCGAAGAGCTGAAAAAGAACGTGGCCTGCTGCCCTCAGAAGACTGATTTCCACGAGACCATGGAGATCAAGGGCCGCAGCCTGCTCACCGGCCTGCCGGTGCGTGTGAATGTTTCCACTGACGACCTGTACGACCCGGTCATGATGCTCAGCGAGCAGATCGGCACCGCAGCCCATCAGGTGCTGGAAAAGACCCCTCCGGAACTGGCAGGCGATATCTTCCGCAATGGTGTCATGCTGACCGGCGGCGGTGCACAGCTGCACGGCCTTACCGAATACCTGAGCGAAGAGCTGAAGGTGGAGGTGACGGTTTCGCCCGATCCCGTCAACTGTGTGGCACTGGGCACTGCCATGAGCCTTGGCCTGAACGACAAGCTGGAAACCGGCTTTTTGGATGCAACGCCCCGCATTGGCCGCAGATAATCAAAGCTGCACCATTTATCCATGAATCTGAACAAAAGCGCCAAAAAGAAAAAATATCTATTTTTGTTGAAATAAATTGGAAAATAAGGTATAATGTACCCAAATTGATTTTCTGCTGACGATCTTGTATCGGACGCAGTATACAAGAAACAGGAGGAAAACCATGGATTTAGGTTTTGACGTGGTCGTTACCATTACCGGCATCGTACTGGTGTTCTTGATCCTTATCCTGCTGATGGCGATTATCACGCTGGAAGGCAAGATCTTCGATTCGATGAACGCAAAGAAGAAGGCTGCCAAGGAAGCCGCCAAGGCTCCCGCTGCACAGCCCGCTGCACCCGTGCAGCAGGCCGCAGCTGCTCCCGCTCCTCAGGTGGAAGAGGGCATTCCCGGTGATGTGATCGCCGCCATTATGGCAGCAATCCATGCAATGGGCAACGGCAAGTACACCCTCAAGGCTGTGCGCCGCAGCAAGAACGGCTGGGGCAATGCGGGTGTAAACGACACCACCGCACCGTTTTAACAGAGGAGGAAGAGCATGACACAGTTTATTGATACTCTGGTCGGTATTTTCCAAAGCTCCGGCTTTGCGAAGTTTGGCGAGCCGGGCGGCTACCTGTACGCAGTTATGATCTGCGTGGGCTGCTTTTTGCTGTACCTGGCCATCGTCAAAGAGTTTGAGCCGCTGATCCTGCTGCCCATGGCATTCGGCATGATCCTGGCAAACCTGCCCGGCAGCGGCGTTATCCACATGCAATATTTCGTCGGTGACGGTCTGGAACACCCCATGTGGGTGGAGATCCTGAACAACGGTGGTCTGGCCGATATGCTCTACATGGGCGTTAAGTTGGGCATCTACCCGCCGCTGATTTTCCTGGGCATCGGCACCATGACCGACTTCGCACCCCTGATCTCCAACCCCAAGAGCCTGCTGCTGGGCGCTGCCGCTCAGTTCGGCATCTTCGGTACTTACATGGGCGCTCGTCTGCTGACCGCTACCGGTCTGGTGGACTTCACCCAGAAGCAGTCTGCTGCTATCGCCATCATCGGCGGTGCAGACGGTCCTACCGCTATCTTCGTTACCTCCCGTCTGGCACCTGAGCTGCTGGGCTCCATCGCTGTGGCGGCCTACAGTTACATGGCTCTGGTGCCTGTTATCCAGCCGCCCATCATGAAGGCACTGACCACCAAGAAGGAACGTACCGTCGTGATGAAGCAGCTGCGCACCGTCTCCAAGACCGAGAGGATCATCTTCCCGATCATGGTCACCATCATTGTCTCTCTGATCGTGCCCGATGCCGCTGTTCTGGTGGGTATGCTGATGCTGGGCAACCTGATGAAGGAGTGCGGCGTTGTGGATCGCATCCAGAAGACTGCCGGCAATGAGCTGATGAACATTATCACCATCTTCCTGGCACTGTCCGTTGGCTGCACCACCTCTGCAAACACCTTCCTGAACACCCGCACCCTGTTCATCATCGTGCTGGGCCTGATCGCATTCTCCTTCGGCACTGCTGCCGGTGTGCTGTGCGGCAAGGTGATGTACAAGCTGACCGGTGGTCAGGTGAACCCGCTGATCGGTTCCGCAGGCGTTTCCGCTGTGCCTATGGCCGCTCGCGTTTCCCAGAAGGTTGGCCAGAGCGAGAATCCCTCCAACTTCCTGCTGATGCACGCAATGGGCCCCAACGTGGCCGGTGTTATCGGCTCTGCCGTTGCTGCTGGTATCCTGATCAACATTTTCAGCTAAGCGCTTTCTGAAAAGCATTTTTTCCGCCCGTCGGTTCGCAAGAGCTGCCGGGCGGTTTTTGTTTTACGATTTGAAATGCCCGCCGCGTTTGCTTTGGGCATAAAATAAGGAAATTATATTATTTATTTCGTGTTTGTCGCAGCCTGCGGGCTGCTCCAAACACATTTTCACAAAAAGGCCGTAACGAAAAACGGCTGCTGTTTTATCAGATGCAATTTTTCTCTACGACCTCTTTCGTGAAAAAGTAACTCCGAAAAGCCCGCAGGCTTTTCGGAGTTATAAATTATAAAAATATTTTTTCCGCTGAAAATAGCCAGAGCGAACGCGGCGGCTATTCTCAATCGTTTTGAAATGTGGTATACTGTACTTTGATAGTATAAACATAAAAGGAACAGGGGAAACCATGGCAACAGATCTCACACAGGAATTCTGCGCTCTGCGCGATACCTATATCGAAAAACAGTTTGGCCGCCTGAACGATATGCAGCGGCAGGCAGTGTTTACCACCGATGGCCCGCTGCTTATCCTTGCTGGTGCAGGCAGCGGCAAGACCACCGTGCTGGTAAACCGCATTGCAAACCTCATCCGGTTCGGCTCGGCCCACGGCTCCAAACAGACACCGCGCCCGGCCACCGAGGATGACGTGAAGGCTCTGCGCAACGCCATCATGACCGGCACTGCCGCCCCCAGCTGGCTGGACGGGATGCTGCGCCAGAACGCTGTGCGCAGCTGGAACGTGATGGCCATTACCTTTACCAACAAGGCAGCAGGAGAGCTGAAGGAGCGTCTGCGCCGGATGCTGGGCGGCGAGGAGGGCGACGAAGTGTTCGCTTCCACCTTCCACTCGGCCTGTGTACGCATCCTGCGCCGCTGGGCGGAGGAGATCGGCTATCCGCGCAGTTTTACTATCTACGATACCGATGATTCCCAGCGCGTGATGAAGGCTGTCTACAAAGACCTGAATGTGGACGATAAGTTCCTGCCCATCAAGGCTGCGATCAACCAGATGAGCCGATGGAAGGATCAGCTTGTCAGCCCGGAACAGGCCCTTGCCAGCCCCGCAAAAGATACCAAAGGCGCGCTGACGGCCCGCATCTACGCGGCCTATGAAAAGCGCTTGAAGGAAGCCGGAGCATTCGACTTTGACGACCTGATCTACCAGACTGTGCAGCTGCTGGCCGAGCACAAGGATGTGCGGGATTTCTACCAGAACAAATACCGCTATCTGCTGGTGGACGAGTATCAGGACACCAGTGTGGCGCAGTTCCGTCTGGTGAGCCTGCTCACCGGCCCGGAAAAGAACATCTGCGTGGTGGGCGATGATGACCAGAGCATCTACCGCTTCCGCGGCGCTACCATTGAGAACATCCTTAATTTCGAGCGCATTTACCCGGGCACCAAGACCATCCGTCTGGAACAAAACTACCGCTCTACGTCCAATATCCTGAACGCTGCGAACTGTGTCATTCAGCACAACACCGAGCGCAAGGGCAAGACCCTGTGGACCAGCAATGGCGAGGGCGATAAGGTGCAGGTGTACACCGCCGAGAACGAGCAGGACGAGGCCAGCCACATCGCAGATGTGATCGGCCAGCACCTGAAAGAGGGCGGACATCTGGCCGACCACGCCATCCTCTACCGCATGAACGCCCAATCGGCCCCCATCGAAAGCTACTTTACCCGTGCAGGCATCCCCCACAAGATCGTGGGCGGCCAGCGCTTCAACGACCGCAAAGAGGTCAAGGATATCCATTCCTACATGTCCATCGTGGCGAATCCCCGCGATGATGTGCGCCTGCGCCGCATCATCAACGAGCCTGCCCGCAAGATCGGTGCCACCACCGTGGAGGTCATTGCCGATCTGGCCACGCAGGAGGGCGTGAGCATGCTGGACATCATCGGCCATGCCGACCAATATGCAAAGCTCAGCCGCGCCGTAATGCCGCTGCTCAAGTTCTGGCAGATCTATCAGCGCCTGCAGGATTCTTTGGAGACCCGCACGCTGGACGAGTTTGCAGCCGATGTGATCGAGCTGACCGGCTATAAGGCCATGCTGGAAGCCGATGCAGCCAAGGGCCACGAGGATGCGGCTGACCGCCTGCAGAACCTTGGTCAGCTGGTCAACAACGTCAAGAACTACTGCGACCAGCACGGTGAGGAAGCCACGCTGGAAGGCTATCTGGAAGATATCGCCCTCATCAGCGATATCGACAGCTATAACGAGAGCGCCGATCAGGTGGTGCTCATGACCATCCACTCCGCCAAGGGTCTGGAATTTCCGTATGTGTTCCTGATTGGCATGGAGGAGGGCGTGTTCCCCAGCGAGATGAGCAAGTATTCCGAAGCTGATCTGGAAGAGGAGCGCCGCCTTGCCTACGTGGGCATCACCCGCGCCAAGAAGGAGCTGTACATCTCCAACAGCGTTTCCCGGATGCTGTATGGCCGCACCCAGCGCAACGAGCCGAGCCGTTTTTTGCGAGAGATCGAGCCGGAGTATATCGAGGAGACCCGCAGCCCGGTACTGGAACAGCGCTCCCGCTTTGGCGGCTGGGGCGACAGCTATCGTGATACGGTGCCCGGTGGTGCGTCCGGTTACTCCGGGCCGTCCGGATGGGGCCGCAGCGCCAGTGGGTACGGTTCGGGCGGTTACGGAAGCGGCTATAGCAATCGCAGCGGCTACCTGAACCGCGAATACAACGCGGGCGAGGGCCGCGGCTTTGGCTCGGCCTATGCAAACCGGGGCCAGAGCCAGAGCGGATACGGTTCCGGCTATGGCCGCAGCGGCGCAGGTACGGGATATGGCTCTGGTTACAGTCCTGCGTATTCTGACGGAACAACACAGAAAAAATCTGCAAAGCAAATCTCCTTTACAGGCACACCGGCAGCAAAAACCGCTGCAAAAGGCGCAAAACACTATGAGCCGGGCGATCTTGTGGAGCACAAGGTGTTCGGACGCGGTCAGGTAGTGGCTGTGAAGCCTGCCGCCGGAGATCAGATCGTGGAGATCAACTTTGAAAAGGTGGGCATCAAAAAGACCATGGCCAATTTTGCGCCCCTGACCAAAATCACTGCGGAGGAATAACACACTTATGATGACTGTTCGTTTGATTGCACATACCCCTGAACCGGAAAAGGTGGTGGCTGCAGCGGCAAAGCTCTGCTATTCCGATGCGCACATCACCGACCTGCTGGACGGTCTGACCGAGGAAAAGACCGCGAAGTTTCTGACCATGCTCAGCGATCTGGGCCATGCCAGCCCCATTGAACATGCCAGCTTCACCTTTGGCATCGAGGGGGTCAGCCGCACTTTGCTGGCGCAGATCACCCGCCACCGCATTGCATCCTTCAGTGTGCAGAGCCAGCGCTATGTGCGGCTGGACGATTTCCGCTATGTGGTACCGCCCGAGATCGAAGCCATCCCGGAAGCAAAGGAAGCTTTCCTTGCCAGCATGGAAGAGGACGCAAAGCGCTACCTCGACCTTGCCCACAAGCTGGAAGAAGGCCACACCGCCCGCCTGATGGCTGAAGGAATGCCGGAAAAGCAGGCCCGCGCCAAGGCCAGCAAGCAGGCCAACGAGGATGCCCGCTTTGTACTGCCCAACGCCTGCGAGACCAAGATGGTGGTCACCATGAATGCCCGCAGCCTGCAGAACTTTTTCCACCTGCGCTGCTGCAGCCGCGCCCAGTGGGAGATCCGGGAGCTGGCCGAAAAGATGTTCGAGCTGGTGTACCCGGTGGCACCGCATATCTTTGCAAAGTCCGGCCCGGCCTGTGTATCCGGCCCCTGCCCGGAAGGCAGGATGTGCTGCGGCAAAACCGCCGAGGTGCGTGCAAAATATGCCGCGATCAAAGAAGGTGCCGAAGCATGAGCAAGGGAAAACTGATCGTACTGGAAGGGCTGGACGGCAGCGGCAAGGCCACGCAGGCAAAGCTGCTGGCAGCACATTTAAAGGAACAGGGCTTTTCTGTGCGGGAGATCACCTTCCCGAATTATGAGAGCGACTCCAGCGCCCTTGTAAAAATGTATCTGGCAGGGCAGTTCGGCCAGCACCCGGACGATGTAAACGCCTATGCAGCCTCCAGCTTTTATGCGGTGGACCGCTATGCCAGCTACAAAAAGGACTGGGGCAGTTTTTACGAGAATGGCGGCATTGTCATTGCCGACCGGTACACCACCTCCAATGCGGTGCACCAGTGCTCCAAGCTGCCGCCAGAGCAGTGGGAGAGTTTTCTCGGCTGGTTGTTTGACTACGAATTCCATCTGCTGGGCCTGCCTGCGCCGGATGAGGTAATCTACTTACAGGTAGACCCCGCCGTGAGCCAGAAGCTTATGACCCAGCGTTACCACGGCGACGAGAGCAGGAAGGATGTGCACGAGAAGGATACCGAGTATCTTGCCCGCAGCCGCTGCGCCGCCGAGTATTGTGCCGCGCACCTTGGCTGGGCCGTCGTGCATTGCACCAGCGGGGACAACATGCGCAGCATCGAAGACATTCAGGCTGAAGTGCAGGAGATCGTGTTGAAGCAGCTGACATAATTTTCGATAAGAGGGGGCATCCTGACAGATGTATCGTTTGATGCAGCCGGAAGATAAACCGGCAGTGCTGGCTTTATGGCAGAGCCAGCGCAATGAATCGGAAGAATTTGCCAAAAAGGCCATTGAGCAGTTTGCAGGCGAGCAGAACGTCTATGTGGCCGAGGAAAATGACGAGATCGCTGCGGTGGTGCTGGCTGTGCCGGTCACGCTGCAGGGCCGCAGCGGCACCTACCTGTACGGTCTGTGCGGCGAGGGCAGCCTGATCCTGGCGGGCCTTGTGGACTATCTGTGTGCCCAGCAGAAGCTGCGCGGCGCGGGCTTTACGGTGGCAGTGCCCACCAGCCCGGAGCAGGCCGCACTGCTGCAGGATAAGGGCTTTGCATGGGCCTTCGCCCTGCGCTGCCTGCCGCGCGAGGTGGAGCGCAACCTGTGGAGCCAGGCGGAATTTGATTCCGTCACCGCCAAAAAGCTGTGTGAGCTGCGGGAGCGCTTCTGGCCCGATACCGTGCAGCTGACCCCGGAGCGCATGGCCGTGGTGCTGGGAGATCTGTACTCCTCCGGTGCCACCATCGTTTCCAGCGCCCACGGCTATGGTATTTATTTCCGCAAGGAGGATACGCTTTACTTTGTGGAGCTGCAGGCCGACAATGACCGTGCCGCCGAAGTACTGATGGAAGCCGCCCGCGAAAAGGAAGTCATTGTGGAAAAGGCGGTCATTACTGTGGGCGCATCCCAGCCGCTGTTCCTCGGCGAGGGCACCCGGCAGGACTACGGCATGATCCGCTTTGATGCCGAACCCTTTGATGTAGCCGAAAGCTACATGCGCCTGATGCTGGAAAACTAAGATAAAAGGAAGGTGCTTATGGCACACGAAAAAAACACCCGCAAAAAAGGCGGTGTAGGGAAGATCCTGCTGGTGCTGGTGGTACTGCTGGCACTGGCCGTTGGCGGGGCGCTGCTGTTTGCGCACAACGAGATCAGCGGCAATGGCAGACCCGGCACGGAGGTAACGGTGAGCATCCCGCAGGGCAGCGGCGTTTCCGTCATTGCGCAAAAGCTCAAGGATGCGGGTGTGATCCGCTCGGCCTATCTGTTCCGCTGGTATGTGGGGCAAAAGGGCGCGGCATCAAAGCTGCAGTATGGCGATTTTACCCTGCAGAAGAGTGCCTGTTCTTACGATGCCATTATTGCGGTCCTGTCCACCTACGCCAAGGCCGAAACGGTGCGCGTGACCATCCCAGAGGGAACCACGGCCATTGCCATTGCCCAGAAGATGGAAGCCGCCGGGCTGTGCAGCGCCAAGGATTTCCTGAAGGAAGCCAACGAGGGCGATTTCAGCGAATACACCTTCTGGCAGTACGTGCCGGACGATGCCGACGCGCCGGACCGCTTTATGAAGTGCGAGGGCTATCTCTTCCCGGAGACCTACGAATTTTTAAAGGACGACACCGTGCACAACTATGTAGCCACCTTCTATGCCCAGTTCGATGCACAGATCACCGATGAGATGTATGCAGAACTTAAAAAGCAGGATATGACCCTGCCCCAGCTGATCACGCTGGCATCCTTTGTGCAGGAGGAAGCGGGCAACAGTCAGGACTCGAACGTGGCACAGGTGTTCCGCAACCGTCTGGCTGCGGATTCGCCCTACCCGCGCCTGCAGAGCAACACCTCCAGCTATATCCAGAGCGACAGTGACAACAATTACCTCTGGAACTGGGTGGCACCCTACTATGGCGGCTGGGATAATATCCCGGGAAATATCGTGGCTGCGTATGATACCTACAGCTGCAAGGGTCTGCCTGCCGGGCCGATCTCGAACCCCGGCATTGCGGCCATCAAGGCGGCACTGGCCCCCCAGCCCAATGAGGAAGCCAAGGATGCCTATTTCTTTGTGACCGACCTCAAGGGCAGCTATTATTATGCCCGCACCCTGAGCGAACACAACGCAAACTGCCAGAAGGCAGCACAAGTGAACAAAACTGTGAATACGGAAAAATGAGAGGAATTTGAACTATGCTGCAAATCCCGGAACTGCTGGCCCCGGCAGGCGATCTGGAACGCCTGCGCTATGCCATCAACTACGGTGCCGATGCCGTTTACTGCGGCCTGCCTGAATTTGGAATGCGGTCTGCTCCGGCCAACTTTACGCCGGAACAGCTGGCCGAGGGTGTCATCTACGCTCACGCCCGCGGCCGCAAGGTCTACCTGACCATGAACACCCTGCCCACCAACGAGGAAGCCGACCGTCTGCCCGAGGCCATCAAGGAAGCAGCCAAGGCCGGTGTGGATGCCTTTATCGTGGCAGACCTTGGTGTGCTGGATGCCTGCAAGACCTTTGCACCGGACATCGATGTGCACATGTCCACCCAGACAGGCATCACCAACTGGGCTGCGGCCCGCGCCGCCTACAACATGGGCGCAAAGCGCGTGGTGCTGGCCCGTGAGATGTCCCTGCAGGATATTGCGATCCTGCGCGATAAAACACCGCCGGAGCTGGAGATCGAAGCCTTTGTGCACGGTGCTATGTGCATGAGCGTTTCGGGCCGATGCCTGCTTTCCAACTACATGGCGGGCCGCGACGCGAACCGCGGCCAGTGCGCCCAGCCCTGCCGCTGGAAATACTATCTCAGCGAGGAGACCCGTCCGGGCCAGCTGTACGAGATCGGCGAGAACGAGAACGGCAGCTACATCCTCAACGCCAATGATATGTGCACCGCGCCGTTCCTTGACCTGATCTGCAAGGCAGGTGTGGACAGCCTGAAGATCGAGGGCCGTGCCAAGACCTTCTACTATGTGGCAAGCGTTACCGCCGCCTACCGCAGGGCGCTGGACGCTTATTTGGCCGACCCGCTCAACGACAACTTTGAGCTGCCTGCTGAAGTGTACGAGGAGCTTACCCGTACCAGCCACCGCCATTACTCGCCGGGCTTCTACTTTGGCCGCGAGCAGGCCAGACAGGCCACCGACAGCGCTACTTACATCCGCGAGTGGGAGTTTGTGGGCACGGTGGACGGCTGGGAGAACGGCGTTGCCTCCTGCCAGCAGCGCGGCAAGTGGAGCCTGGGCGACACTCTGGAAGCCCTCTGCCCGGATGGCCGCAGCATTCCGCTGAACCCTGAGTGGATCGAAAACGAAGCCGGTGAGCGGGTGGAGAGCACCCCGCATGCCATGGAAAAATACACCATTCCCACGCCGGAGCTGCCGCCCATGAGCCTGCTGCGGCGCAAAACGGTATAAGGAGACCACAATGGAAGCAACACGCCTGTGTCCATACTGCCTGCAGCCGCTGCCCGGAGCAGCACAAAGCTGCCCGCACTGCGGCAAAAGTTTTGCCGGGCGCAACCCTGGCGGCACCCTGCCGGTGGGCACCGTGCTGGCCGGGCGCTACACCGTAGGGGAAATGCTGAGCATCGACGGCGAGGGCATCCTCTACCGCGGCGCAGAGAATCTGGGCCGTTTCCGGGTGACCATCAAGGAATATCTGCCCATTACCCTCACGGCGGAGCGCACGGCAGAAAGCACCCTGCGGCCCAAGACCGGCAGTGAGGTGCTGTTCAAGACCACCCGCATGGATTTTGCGGACCTGTACCGCTCCATCCAGCGCATCACTCCGGCCAATGGTCTGGAAGCCGTGCTGGATGTGGTGGAAGCCAATAACAGCGTTTACGCCATTCTGGAAAATCTGGGCGGCACCCCGCTGGATCAGTGGCTGGAAAACCACCCCGGCACCATCCGCCCGGACGATGCCTGCACCATGCTGCAGCCGGTGTTTGAAGGCGTAGCCGCCATGCACAAGATCGGTCTGGTGCACCGCGGTATCTGCCCGGAGAACATCCGCGTGATGGAAAACAACCGCTGCCGTCTGGCAGGCTATGCCACGGTGGGCCTGCGCACGGCGGGCAGCGGCCTGCGCGAACAGCTGTACGAAGGCTATTCCGCCCCGGAGCAGTATTCCACCGCAGAGTTCGAGGGCCGCTATACCGATGAATACAGCCTTGCGGCCGTGTTCTACCGCATGGTGTGCGGGCAGGCCCCGGTGCCTGCAGCGCAGCGCATGGTGGCAGACTCCAACCCACGCGCAAAATCGGTGAGCAGCAGCCTGCCGCTGTACGTCTCGCAGGTGCTGCAGCTGGGCCTGCGCCTGCGGCCCATGGAGCGCATCCAGACCGTGCCGCAGCTGTATCAGGCCCTTTCTTCCAAGGAATACACCGCCGAGCTGACCCGCACCATGAAGCCGGAGACTCCGGTGCGCACAGCCCAGCCGGAGCCGGAACGCAAGGAGCATCTGCTCAGCTTAAAAGCGCTGTTGGCGGGCATCGTGATCCTGCTGTCCATCCTCATTCTGCTCACGCTGTGGAGCGTGCTGAGCCAGCACATCCACCAGCCTGCCGCGTCGGCTGCGGAGTCGGAACCGGCCAGCAGCGAGGTGATGGTGCCGCAGAACCTTGTGCCGAACTTTATTGGCATGGACTACACACAGGTGCAGAACAACCGGGAATATACCAGCATGTATCTGTTCTATGTCACCGAGGAATACAGCGATACCGCCCCGGCGGGCCAGATCATCCAGCAGGAGCCGAGCGCGGACACTGTGCTCAAGGCAGGGGAGACCATACGGCTGGTGGTGAGCAAAGGCCCGCAGATGGCCGAGATGCCCAATATCATCGGCTTTACGCAGGATAGCGCGGTAAAGGAACTGGAAGCGCGGGGCCTTGTGGCCAGCTGCTTTATGGTGGTGAACGATGGCTCCTATGCATCCGGTTGCGTGGTGCGTACCAGCGAGGAGCCGGGCACCAAGGTGGAAGTGGGCACGGTGATCACCGTGTATATTGCGGCAGACCCCAGTGTGCAGATCACGGTAACACCGGAGGAACCCGCCGCTACCGAACCCACCACGACAGAGCCAGCCCCTCCGGAAACAACAGATCCTACCCCCACGGAACCGGAATACAATACAGACTAAAAAACAAAAGCAGAAGCGGGAGCCTTGCAAAGGCCCCCGCTTCTGCTTGTTTAGGATAGGAAAGAGAATGGCTTAGTTAGAGGTTGGTGTAGCCCATCAGGTAGCGGTCTACCTCGGCGGCGCAGTCGCGGCCTTCGCGCAGGCCCCACACCACAAGGCTCTGGCCGCGGCGCATATCGCCGCAAACGAACACCTTTTCCACGTTGGTCTTGAAGCTGTGGTCTGCCACGTTGCCGCGGGCGGTCAGCTCCACACCAAATGCATCGGCCACGTAATTTTCGCAGCCGGTAAAGCCTGCGGCGATGAACGCCAGCTGGCAGTTGTAGGTAAATTCTTCACCGGTGGGCACCATGCTGGTACGGCCGGTCTCGGGGTTCCGCTCCGGCTTCAGGTAGGAGATGATAGCACCGGTCAGATTGCCTGCATCATCCTTCAAAAATTCCTTCACGGTGGTCTGGTACACGCGCGGGTCCTTGCCAAACTTTGCAAGACACTCGGTCTGGCCGTAGTCTACCTTCAGCACACGGGGCCACTCCGGCCACGGGTTGGAGGCTGCACGCTCCTTGGGCGGCTGCGGCATCATTTCCAGTGCCACCAGATCGGTGCAACCCTGCCGCAGGGCCGTGCCCTGACAGTCGTTGCCGGTATCACCGCCGCCGATCACCAGAACATTCTTGCCCTTGGCATCGATGGCCTTGCCGTCCGCGAACTGGCTGTCCAGCAGACTTCTGGTCACGCTGGTCAGGTAGTCCACGGCAAAGTGCACGCCGTTTGCATCGCGGCCGGGCACATTCAGGTCGCGGGCCTTCTTGGCACCGCAGCACAGCACCACGGCATCGTAGCCGTTCAGCAGCTCTTCGGCGGCAACAGCCCCGCCCACATCCATGTTGGTGCGGAACTCCACGCCCTCAGCCTGCATGATCTTGATGCGGCGCTCGATGACGGATTTGTCCAGCTTCATGTTGGGGATGCCGTACATCAGCAGGCCGCCCACGCGGTCTGCACGCTCGAACACAGTCACGGCGTGGCCGCGCTTGTTCAGGTATTCAGCCACCGAAAGGCCGGAGGGGCCGCTGCCCACCACGGCTACGCTCTTGCCGGTGCGGGAGGGCGGCGGTGCGGCGTGCAGCCAGCCCTTGGCGTAAGCCGTCTCAATAATGGCGTGCTCGTTCTCGCGCACGGTCACGCTGCTGCCGGTCACATCGCTGCAGGTGCAGGCCGCTTCACACAGGGCAGGGCACACCCGGCTGGTGAACTCCGGAAAACGGTTGGTGGCCATCAGACGGTGCATGGCCAGCTCCCACTTGCCATGATAAACAAGGTCGTTCCACTCCGGGATGAGGTTATTCAGCGGGCAGCCGGAGGCCATGCCGCCGATCATCATGCCGGCCTGACAGAAGGGAACACCGCAGTCCATGCAGCGTGCTGCCTGCGTCTGCTGCTCCTCGCGGGAGAGCCAGACGTGAAATTCGTTAAAGTTTTCAATGCGTTCCAGCGGCGGAACATCCGTGCTGGTTTTGCGCGTATAGTCGATAAATCCAGTTGTCTTACCCATAACGCTGCCCTCCTTACTTCTTCTTCTGCACCGTGTAGAATGCTTCGATCTGTGCCTGCTCGCCGTCCAGACCGCGCTCCTCAACGGATGCGATCACACGCAGCATACGGTCATAATCGTAGGGCAGAACTTTCTTGAACTTGGGCAGGAATTCGCTGAAGTTGTCAAGGATCTCTTTGCCGCGGGGAGAGCCGGTGGCCTCCACATGTTCGCGGATCAGCTCTTTCAGGGTGGCAACATCGTACTTGTGCTCCACAGGCTCCAGGCTGACGGTCTCCTTGTTCACGCGCTGGTAGAAGTCCCAGTTCTCGTCCAGCACGTAGGCGATGCCGCCGGTCATACCGGCTGCAAAGTTCTTGCCGGTCTGGCCCAGAACCACCACCGTGCCGCCGGTCATGTACTCGCAGCCGTGGTCGCCAACGCCCTCCACAACGGCGGTGGCACCGCTGTTGCGCACGGCGAAGCGCTCACCGGCCACGCCGGAAATGAACGCCTTGCCGCTGGTAGCACCGTACAGGGCCACGTTGCCGGTGATAATGTTCTCCTCGGGCTTGAACGTGATGCCCTTGGGCGGGCGCACGACGATCTTGCCGCCAGACAGGCCCTTGCCCATGTAGTCGTTGCAGTCGCCCACAAGGTCCAGCGTCAGGCCGCCCGGGATGAACGCACCAAAGCTCTGGCCGCCTGCACCCACACAGTGGGCGGTGTAAACATCATCCGGCAGGCTGTTGCCGTATTTGCGGGTGATCTCGCTGCCAAAGATGGCACCAAAGGCGCGGTCGGTGTTGGAGACATCCAGCGTCACGCTCTGGGCATTCTTGCTGCTGAGCTTGAACTTCTTCATCAGCACCTTCATATCGAGGGTGTTTTCCAGATGGAAGTCGTAGGTGTCCTCCTTCACGAAGTGAACATTGCTGTTCTCGATGGCAGGGTTGTGCAGGATGCAGTCGAGATCCATCTTGGAAGCGCGGCTGCCGGGTGCGGCAGGCTTGACCTTGAGCAGGTCGGTGCGGCCCACCAGTTCATCAATGGTGCGCACGCCCAGCTTTGCCATGTACTCGCGCAGCTCCTCGGCCACAAAGGTGAGGTAGTTGATGATGTATTCCGGCTTGCCCTTGAAGTTCTTGCGCAGCTCCGGGTTCTGGGTGCAGATGCCCATGGGGCAGGTATCCAGATTGCACACACGCATCATCACGCAGCCCTCGGCCATCAGCAGGGTAGTGCCGAAGCCGAACTCCTCTGCGCCCAGCATACAGCTGATGGCAACATCGCGGCCGGAGAGCAGCTTGGAGTCGCTCTCGATGCGCACGCGGGTGCGCAGGCCGTTCAGGATCAGGGTCTGATGGGTCTCGGCAATGCCCAGCTCCCACGGCAGGCCAGCGTGCTTGATGGAAGTACGCGGTGCTGCACCGGTGCCGCCGTCGTAGCCGGACACCAGAATGACCTGTGCGCCGCCCTTGGCAACACCGGCCGCAATGGTGCCAACGCCGGCCTCACTGACCAGCTTGACATTGATGTTGGCGCTGCGGTTGGCGTTCTTTAGGTCGTAGATCAGCTCTGCAAGGTCCTCGATGGAGTAGATATCGTGGTGCGGCGGGGGAGAGATCAGGCCCACACCGGTGGTGCTGTGGCGGGTCTTTGCGATCCACGGATATACCTTGGCACCGGGCAGGTTGCCGCCCTCACCGGGCTTTGCGCCCTGTGCCAGCTTGATCTGGATCTCTTCCGCAGAAACGAGGTATTTGCTCGTTACGCCAAAGCGTGCGGAAGCCACCTGCTTGATCTTGGAATTGCTCTCGCTGTGGTAGCGCTCTTCGGGTTCGCCGCCCTCGCCGGTGTTGCTGCGGCCGCCCAGACGGTTCAGGGCGATGGCAATGGTCTCATGGGCTTCACTGCTCAGGGCACCGTAGCTCATGGCTGCACCCTTGAACCGCTTGACGATGGAGCTTACCGGCTCCACCTCTTCCAGCGGGATGCCGCCGTCAGGAGCGTAGTTGAAGTCCAGCAGGCTGCGCAGATGCACGCCGTCAGCACCCATATTGTCCACGGTGCTGGTGAACTGCTTGAAAGCCGAGTAGTCGTTCGTCCAGCAGGCTTTCTGGAACAGGTGGATGGTCTGGGGGTTGAACAGGTGTTCTTCCTTGCCGCTGCGGAACTTGTGTGCGCCGCTGTCGGCCAGCTCCATGTTGATGTCCAGACCCAGCGGGTCGAAGGCTGCGTTGTGCTGGGCTTCCACATCGGCCTGAATGTCCGAAAGGGTAATGCCGCCCACACGGCTCACCGTGCCGGTGAAGTATTTGTCGATGACATCCTTGGAGATGCCCACAGCCTCAAAGATCTGGCTGCTCTGGTAGCTCTGGATGGTGGAAATGCCCATCTTGGAGGCAATCTTCACAATGCCGCTGAGGATGGCGTTGTCGTAGTCCTCCACGGCTGCATAGTAATCTTTGTCCAGCAGGCCTTCGTCGATGAGCTGGCCGATGGTCTCATGTGCCAGATAGGGGTTGATGGCGCAGGCACCGTAGCCCAGCAGAGCGGCAAAGTGGTGCACCTCGCGCGGCTCTGCACTTTCCAGAATGAGCGCCAGTGCGGTGCTCTTCTTGGTGCGGATCAGGTACTGCGAAACCGCGGAAACAGCCAGCAGGCTGGGAATGGTCACGTGGTATTCATCCACATCGCGGTCAGAAAGGATGATGATGTTTGCACCATCCTTGTAGGCGCGGTCGACCTCCAGAAATACACGGTCGATGGCCTTTTCCAGACTGGTATTCTTATAGTAGTTGATGGACACCGTGGCTACCTTGAAGCCGGGCACGTTCATATATTTGATCTTGAGCAGGTCGGTGCTGGTCAGGATGGGGTTGTGCACCTTGAGCACCTTGCAGTTCTCGGGCTTGTCCTCCAGAAGGTTGCCGTGTGCGCCAATATACACGCTGGTGGAAGTGACCACCTTTTCGCGGATGGCATCGATGGGCGGGTTGGTGACCTGCGCAAAACGCTGCTTGAAGTAATTGAACAGCGGCGGATGCTGGTTGCTCAGCACAGCAAGCGGGGTGTCGGTGCCCATAGCGCCGGAAGGCTCTGCGCCTGCCCGTGCCATGGAGAGGATCATGGTGTTCACATCCTCATACTTGTAGCCGAACACCTTCTGCAGGCGGGTGAGCTGATCGCCGGTATAGCTTTCCACCTTCACGTTGGGAATTTTTAGTCTGGCCAGCTCCACAAGGTTGCGGTCGATCCACTCGCCGTAAGGCTCACGGCTGGCGTAGAACTCCTTGAGCTTTTCGTCGTCCACCACTTCGCCCTTCACGGTGTCCACCAGCAGCATTTTGCCGGGGCGCAGACGATCCTTGACCAAAATATTATCCGGCTCGCATTCCAGCACACCCACCTCGGAGGACAGGATCATGCGGCCGTCCTTGGTGATGTAATAGCGGCTGGGGCGCAGACCGTTGCGGTCCAGCACAGCGCCCATCACGTCGCCGTCCGAGAAGAGGATGGCAGCGGGGCCATCCCAAGGCTCCAGCATGGTGGCATAATACTGGTAGAAATCGCGCTTTTTCTGGCTGATGTTCTTGTTGTTCTCCCACGGCTCGGGAATGGTGATCATCACGGCCAGAGGCAGATCCATGCCGTTCATCACCATGAATTCCAGCGCGTTATCCAACATGGCGGAGTCGGAGCCGGAAGTGTTGATGATGGGCAGGATCTTGTTCATGTCGTCCTGCATGATGGAGCTGGAGATGCTCTCTTCACGGGCCAGCATGGCGTCCGTGTTGCCCTTGATGGTGTTGATCTCGCCGTTGTGCAGGATGAAGCGGTTGGGGTGTGCGCGCATCCAGCTGGGGTTGGTGTTGGTGGAGAAGCGGCTGTGCACCATGCCGATAGCGGATTCATAATCCTCGTCCTGCAGGTCGGTATAGAACAGGCGCAGGTCGTGCACAAGGAACATGCCCTTGTACACGATGGTGCGGCTGGACAGGCTGGGCACATAAGTGCCGTTGCTGGCCTGCTCGAACACGCGGCGCACAATGTACAGCTTGCGGTCAAAATCGATGCCCTTGCTCACCTTGGCGGGCTTTTTGATGAAGCACTGCCAGATAGCAGGCATACAGTCGCGGGCCTTCTGGCCCACGGCATCCGGGTTCACGGGAACCTTGCGCCATGCCAGAAATTCGAGACCTTCCTTGCGGGTGACCACCTCGAACAGCTTCATGGCCTGCGCACGCAGGTGTTCGCTCTGGGGGAAGAAGAACATGCCTACACCGTACTCGCGCTCGTTGCCAAGGCTGATGTTCAGTTCTTCGGCCACCTTGGAGAAGAACTTGTGGCTGATCTGCAGCAAAATGCCCACACCGTCGCCGGTCTTGCCCTCGGCATCCTTGCCGGCACGGTGCTCCAGCCGTTCCACAATGGCCAGTGCATCGTCCACCGTCTGATGGCTCTTGCGTCCCTTGATATCCACCACAGCGCCAATGCCGCAGGCATCGTGCTCAAACTGTGGATCGTACAGACCAAGGGTGTTTTTCTGCTCTGTAAAGTTTTCCATAGACTTTCCCATCCTTATCTAAAATCCTCACCGGTGCGGCACCCTCCGCATTTTGACAAAAAAGAAAAGCGCCCCGCAAGGGCATACTTTACCCTTGCGGAACGCCTTTGTTCCGGTAACTATTATTATACTGAACGCTGAAAAATCTTCAAGTGTCAGCTGCACCAAATATAACAGCGGCTTTCCACTGCTTCTTGTGCGAAACGCCGCGTATGGCGGTCAGTTGTAGCTATAGTGAGAACAGTGCAGGCTCAATGTCTGCCCAGAATGGCCTGCAGGTCATTTTCCGGCGTTGTTACGGCTTTTAAATCGTACTTTTGCTGCAGGGCAGCCACAACGCCCGGCGAGAGGAACGGGGGCAGGGTAGGCCCCAGCCGGATGTTCCGGATGCCCAGCGCCAGCAGCGCGATGAGGATGCACACGGCCTTCTGCTCAAACCAGCACAGCACCAGCGAGAGGGGCAGGTCGTTGACGCCGCAGCCAAAGGCGTCGGCCAGCGCCAATGCGATGCGGATGGCGCTGTAGGCGTCGTTGCACTGGCCCACGTCTAGGATGCGGGGCAGGCCGGTGCCCGGCACGGTGCCAAGGGGCAGGTCGTTCAGGCGGAACTTGCCGCAGGCCAGGGTCAGCAGGATGGTGTCGGGCGGGGTAAGGCGGGCAAACTCGGTGTAGTAGCGGCGGCTGGGCCGGGTGCCGCAGCTTACCGTCCCGCACCGCCTGCACGATCTCGTCCGCGTGCTGCAGCACGGCGGTGCGGGCAAAACCGGTGGTCACCGTGGAGCCGCCGTTCAGGCCGGGCAGCAGGGTGTCCTGCGCGTAGCCGCCCAGCTCCAGCGCCTTTTCGATCACCGGGGAAAAGTCGCGTCCTTCGTCGATGTGGGGCACGCCGGGGTAAGCCACCACCGAGGTGGTGAACACCCGGTCGGCGTAGCTGGCGCGCAGGGGCATGATGCAGTTGGTGGTGAACAGGATGGGCGCGGGGATGTCCTCGAACTCCCGCTGCTGGTTCTGCCATGCGGTGCCAAAGTTGCCCTTGAGGTGGGGGTAGCGGCGCTTCAGCTCCGGGTAGCCGTGGGCGGGCAGCATCTCCGAGTGGGTGTAGACGTTGACGCCCCGGCCTGCGGTCTGTTCCAGCAGCTGCTGTGCGTCGTAGAGGTCGTGGCCGGAAATCACGATGAACGGCCCCTTTTCAATGGTCAGGGGCACCTGCACCGGTTCCGGATCGCCAAACGCGCCGGTGTTGGCCGCGTCCAGCAGCTCCATGCAGCGGTAGCTGGCTTCTCCTGTGGCCTGCACCAGCTGCCACAGGGCGTCGGTGGTCTGGCCGGGGTCGCCCACGGCCTGCAGGGCGGTACAGAAGAACCGGTCCAGCTCCGGGTCGATGCGGCCCAGCACCCGGGCGTGGTAGTTGTAGGCAGCCATGCCCCGCAGGCTGAACAGCACAAAGCATTTCAGGCTGCGCCGGTCGGCGTCCGGTTCCCGCCAGAGGGCCTGCATGTCGTAGTCCGGGCCGGTGCCGGGGCTGGCGTCGTGCACCCGGCGGGTCAGTGCGTCCACGGCGGCGGTGTCAAAGTTCACGTTGGTAATGGTGGTGAACAGCCCCTGCATCAGCAGCCGGGCCTGTTCCGGGGTCGGGCCGCGCCCCGCCGCGATGAGCTGCCCGGCAAACGCGATGAGCGCCCCGGTGAGCCGGTCCTGTGCGGCGGCTGTCTCGGCCGACTTGCCGCACACCCCCGCTGCGCCGGTGCAGGCGGTGCAGCCCGCCGCCTGCTCACACTGAAAACAAAACATCTGCTCGTCCATACAAAACTCCCTTTCTGCCATAAGATACTGCCAGTGTGGGCAGAGCGGGGCGGGGTTATACCAAAAAAGAGCCGCACCCCTGCGGGCGCGGCTCTTAGACGACGCGGTATGACTTAGTAGGTGATGCCCTGTGCCATCATGGCGGTGGCGACCTTCAGGAAGCCGGCGCAGTTTGCACCGACCATCAGGTTGCCCTCGGAACCAGCAGCCACAGATGCATCGTAGGAAGCATGGAAGATGCCCTCCATGATGCCCTTCAGCTTGGCATCCACTTCCTCAAAGCTCCAGCTCAGACGCTCGGAGTTCTGGCTCATCTCCAGACCGGAGGTGGCCACGCCGCCGGCGTTGGAAGCCTTTGCGGGTCCGTACAGGATGCCGTTGGACAGGTAGACCTCGATGGCCTCCGGGGTGCTGGGCATGTTGGCACCCTCGCACACGACAGTGCAGCCGCCCTTCACCAGAGCCTCAGCGGACTCCTTGTTGATCTCGTTCTGGGTTGCGCAGGGCAGGGCGATGTCGCAGGGGACAGTCCAGACCTTGGTGCAGTCAGCAACATAGGTCGCATCCTTGTGGGTCTCAGCATACTCCTTGATGCGGCCGCGGCGGACTTCCTTCAGATCCTTGACGTAGGCCAGATCAATGCCGTTGGGGTCGTAGACGTAGCCGTTGGAGTCGGACATGGTCACGACCTTAGCACCCAGCTGGGTGGCCTTCTCGCAGGCGTAGATCGCAACATTGCCGGAACCGGAGATGACCACGGTCTTGCCCTGGAAGCTGTCGTTGCGCATGCACTTCAGAGCTTCAGCGGTGAAGTAGCACAGGCCGTAGCCGGTAGCCTCGGTACGGGCCAGAGAGCCGCCAAAGGTCAGGCCCTTGCCGGTGAGCATGCCGCCCTGGAAGCTGTTGGTCAGGCGCTTGTACTGGCCGAACATATAGCCGACCTCACGGCCGCCGACACCGATATCACCGGCGGGGCAGTCCACGAACTGGCCGATGTGGCGGTACAGCTCGGTCATGAAGCTCTGGCAGAAGCGCATGACTTCCATGTCGCTCTTGCCGTGGGGGTCAAAGTCAGAGCCGCCCTTGCCGCCGCCCATGGGCAGGGTGGTCAGGCTGTTCTTGAAGGTCTGCTCAAAGCCGAGGAACTTCAGGATGCCCTGATTGACAGAGGGATGGAAGCGCAGGCCGCCCTTGTAGGGGCCGATGGCGCTGTTGAACTGCACACGGTAGCCGCGGTTCACCTGAACCTTGCCCTGATCGTCAACCCAGGGCACACGGAAGGTGATGATGCGCTCCGGCTCGACCAGACGCTCGATCAGGCCGGCCTTCTCGTACTCGGGGTGCTTCTCAACAACAGGCTGGATGCTCTCCAGAACCTCGCGCACAGCCTGCAGGAACTCAGGCTCGTTGGCATTGCGCTTTTCCAGACCTTCGTAAACGCGCTTCAGGTATTCATTCGTCAGCATAGTAGAATACTCCTTTTCCCAATTACTCTATAAAATTTGAAAAAGACGAAACCGCCCGGCACACCGCACAGCGGACGCGCTGCTAAAACGCTTTGGGACGATCCCGGATTTCCATTCTTACACACCGGTCAGCTTATGGCTGCAGACCGCTTTATTATTATAAAGCATTTCTGTGGGTTTGACAATAGAGAGAAAGCAGAAAATGCTTCAAAAAAACAGATGAAAAGTTGCGGCGGCTTCACAAAACGAAAAATAAAAGAAAAAAACTGCACAGAACCTTGTTTTTTAAAGCGCTGGCAGAACAAAAGAAATACGGAAAAGAACGTCTTTTCTCCATTTTGCTGCATTCTGCAGGCGCAGAAAGCCATATTTTCTGCAACCAAAAAGCCCTGCACCACGCAAACGGCACAGGGCAGAGAAACGATTTTTACTTCTTCAGCAGCTTTTCGCAGGCATCTGCGGCACCTTCCAGATATTCGCCGCCGTAGGTCTCGATCATACCGGCATCGGAAAGCGCAGCCAGCTGGGGATCGATGGGGCACTTGGCCAGCACGGGCAGGCCGTGCTTTGCAGCCACCTCATCCACATGGCTCTCGCCGAACACATTGATGTGCTTGCCGCAGTCGGGGCAGACGATGTAGCTCATGTTCTCCACGATGCCCAGCATGGGCACCTTCATCATCTCAGCCATGTTCACGGCCTTGGCCACGATCATGCTCACCAGCTCCTGCGGGCTTGCCACCACAACAATGCCGTCTACCGGCAGGCTCTGGAACACGGTCAGGGGCACATCACCGGTTCCCGGAGGCATGTCCACGAACAGAAAGTCCACGTCCTTCCAGACCACATCGGTCCAGAACTGCTTGACAGCACCGGCAATGACCGGGCCGCGCCACACAACGGGATCCTCCTCATTTTCCACCAGCAGGTTGATGCTCATGACATCGATGCCCATGCGGCTCTGGATGGGCCAGCAGCCCTTGTCGTCGGCCATGGCACGGCCATGGATGCCGAACAGCTTGGGAATGGACGGGCCGGTGATGTCGGCATCCAGAATGCCGCAGTGGTAGCCGCGGCGTGCCATGGCGCAGGCCAGCAGAGCGCTGGTCATGCTCTTGCCAACGCCGCCCTTGCCGGACACAACGCCAATGACTTTTTTGACGCTGCTGTTGGGGTTGGGGGCATCATGCTTGGGCGCTGCATCGCGGGAAGAACATGCTGCTCCGCAGCTGGAGCAGTCATGGGTGCATTCTTCACTCATTCTCTTTTTGCGCACGGCGGGCGCGGGGCGTTTGCCGTGTGCTTCCTCCTTGATCAGAATACGGCTGCAAAGGCCGCCCCTTTACTATACCATAAAAGTGCGCGGGAAACAACCCGCCGCGCCGCTCGTCTTTTTCAGAGCGCAGATGCATAGGCTGAAAAGGGAGACTGTGACCGTCAGGAGGGTGTGTGCCATGCGGCAGAGCTATTTGAAAAATGCGGCGCTGCTCACCGGTTCAGACGTGGTGCTGCGGCTGGCCGGCATGGGCCTGCGCATCTGGCTGGCAAACGAGCTGGGCGGCGAGGGGATGGGCCTTTACCAGCTGGTGCTGGCGGTGTATTCACTGTTCGTCACGCTGGCAACGGCGGGCGTTTCGGTGGCGGCTACCCGGCTCATGGCCGAGGAACTCAGCGGCCCGGCTTCCGCCCGTGGTGCAGCCCGCGGCATGCTGCGCCGTCTGCTGGCGGCAGGACTTGTGCTGGGGATGTTTGCCGCTGCACTGCAGCTGGCGACAGCGGATCTTGCGGCCCGGTTGTGGCTTGGCGATGTCCGCGCCGTCGGTGCTTTGCGCGTTTCAGCGCTGGGAATGCCATGGATGGCGGTCTCGGCGGTCCTGCGGGGCTTTTTCATCGCCCGACGGCATGTGGCTCCCAATGTGTTCAGCCAGCTTACGGAGCAGACGGTGCGCATCGCGCTGGTGGCACTGGCGCTTACCCGCACCGAGGGCCTTGCGGTGGGCGTGCGCTGTATGCTGGTGCTGGGAGCTACCGCCGTCAGCGAAGCGGTGTCGGCGCTGTGCATGCTGACCTTTTACCGGCGGGATGCCCGCAGTGCCTTTGCGGGGCAAAAAGCCGTCCGCCCGGCAGACCCGGCCCGCCGTCTGTGGGAGATCCTGTGGCCGGTGGAGGGCGGGCGGGTGCTGGCAAGCGCCCTGCACACGGCAGAGAACATGCTGGTGCCCGCCTGCCTTGCGGTCTATCTGATCAACGCGGGCGGGCGCACCGCCGCGCTGGAGCAGTACGGAGAACTGAAAGGCATGGCTCTGCCGCTGCTTACGTTCCCATTTGGCCTGCTGGGCAGTCTTTCGGTGCTGCTGATGCCGGAGATCACGCAGGCCCACATTCTGGGCCAGACCGAACGGCTCAAAACACTTCTGGACCGGATGCTGCGGCTCACCGGCTATTTTTCCGCGCTGGCAGGGGTGCTGTTCTGGGTGTGGGGACGGCCGCTGGCACAGCTTTTGTACCAAAGTGCGGATGCCGGGTTTTATCTGGAAACGCTGGCTCCTGCCATGCCGCTGATGTATCTGGAAAGCATGGTGGACGGTGCCATGAAAGGGGTAGGAGAGCAGAAGGCGGCCTTCCGCTACAGCGTGTGGGATTCCATCCTGCGCATTGGCGGGGTGGTGGCGCTGCTGCCGCGCTTTGGCATGAAGGGCTTTTTGGCAGTGATCCTGCTTTCCAGCCTGTACACCTGTGCGGCCAACACCGGGCATCTGCTGTTTTCCAGCGGCACGCAGCATGCATTCCGCCGCTGGCTGGGTGCACCGGCACTGGCAGCTGTGCTGGCCGCGGCGGCTGGCATGGCGCTGCGGAAGCTGCTTGCGGATGGGTTTGCGGCTCGGCTGCCTTTGCAGCTGGCCGCGTTGGGCATAGGCGGCTGCGCTACCACAGGAGTGTTCCTGCTGGCGGCATGGCCGCTGGGCCTTGGAGAGGAAGCAGCCGCGCTCTGGGCTGCGCACCGGCCCGGCAGACCGAAAAAATAGAGGGAGTTTGGCAGCGGATTCAAATTTTCTGGACATTCTGCAGTGTTCTGAGTATAATATAAAGATAGGGCTGTCCGGTGTACCGGATACTCTGTGAAACCGGAAGCTTTTCCGGCCAAAACTGCGGCTTTTGTGCCGTATGTAAAAGAGGACTTTTTTGTGAAAGATAAAAAGAACACACCGCAGGTGCTTGCGCGCCGGGCGCTGCTTGTGCTGCTGGATGCAGCCATTGTTGCATTCAGCTTTTATTTTGCGCTTCTGCTGCGGGCAGACGGAGCAGTGGAAGCTGCCTGGTGGCCGCATAACCGTGAGCTTCTGTACGAAAATCTGCCATGGATCGTGGCGGTGTACATTGCCAGCTTTCTGTTCAGCGGGCTGTACTCCGTACTGTGGAAGTATGCCGGTGAACGCGACCTGATGCGTCTGGCGGGAACGGTGGCTGTGCCTACCGTTGTCGTCTACTGTGTCAACCGTCTGTGCATCCACGGCGTGCTGTTCAACTCCGCCAACTGTATGGCGGCGGTGCTCATCTTCCTGCTGGTGGGCGGCAGCCGTCTGGCATGGAGGCTGTTTTTGAACCATCCGCTGGGCGAAAAGCTGCGCGGCGCTGCCAGCAAGGACCCCAACCGCCCGGTGATGATCGTGGGTGCAGGCGAAGCCGGTGCATGGGCCATCAACGTGTGCAAATCCAATAAGGAATATGGTCACGCGGTGGTGGCGGTGGACGATGATCCCACAAAACTCAACCAGACCATCCACGGGGTGCCGGTGAAGGGCACGCTGGAGGATATCCCGGACCTGTGCAAGCGCTACGGCATCCACAGCATCATCATCGCCATTCCTACCCTGAAGGGCAGCAAGCTGAACCATGTCATCGATCTGTGCGTCAGCACCCATTGTGCGGTGCAACTGCTCAGTGACCCGCAGCTGGTGGGCAGCGGTACACCGCAGCAGGGAGCCTTCCGCGAGTTGAACCCGGCGGATTTCCTTTCCCGCGATGAAGTGACGCTGGATACCGATCAGATCTCCGGCTACCTCACCGGCAAGACCGTTCTGGTCACGGGCGGCGGCGGCTCCATCGGCAGCGAACTGTGCCGTCAGGTGATGCGCTTCAAGCCCGGCAAGCTGCTTATTTTTGATATCTACGAGAACTGCGCCTATGAGCTTTTGATGGAGCTGCAGCAGAAGTACGGCCGGGATATCCCGGTAACGGTGCTCATTGGCTCCATCCGCGATAAAAAGCGTCTGGATGAGGTTTTTGAAACCTATCATCCCACTGTGGTGTTCCATGCAGCAGCACACAAGCATGTGCCGCTGATGGAGGTCAGCCCTGCAGAAGCGGTCAAGAACAATGTTCTGGGCACCAAAAATCTGCTGGTGAGCGCCAGCGAACACGACGTGGAGCGGTTCGTGCAGCTTTCCACCGATAAGGCTGTGAACCCCACCAGCGTGATGGGCTGTACCAAGCGCATCTGCGAAATGCTCATCCAGACCTTTGCGGGCAACACGGATATGAAGTGTGTGGCTGTGCGTTTTGGCAATGTGCTGGGCAGCCACGGCAGCGTCATTCCGCTGTTTGAGGCCCAGATCAAAAAAGGCGGGCCTGTCACCCTGACGGATCCCAACATTGAGCGCTACTTTATGACCATTCCGGAAGCGGCCCAGCTGGTGCTGCAGGCCGGTGCGCTGGCCGAAAGCGGCAATATCTATGTGCTGGACATGGGCGAGCCGGTCAAGATCATGGATCTTGCCAAGCAGCTCATCCGCTTTTACGGCTATGAGCCGGGCGTGAATATGGAGATCAAGATCGTGGGTCTGCGCCCGGGCGAGAAGCTCTACGAAGAGCTGATGATGGACGAGGAGCAGGATAAGATGCGCCGCACCCAGCACAATAAAATTTTTGTGGCTTCGCCGCGCAGCATCGATCTGGCCGAGTTCTACGGGCAGCTGCAGGAGCTTGCCGCTGCGGCAGAGCACAACGACGAGGGTGTGGTGCAGCAGCTGGCAAAGATGATCCCGACCTTCACCCCTACCCGCCAGAATCTGAAGCTGTAACGCTGGCTGGGGTCTGGATAGTTGGAGGGAACTCCCTCAGTCAAACCCTGCGGGTTTGCCAGCTCCCTCTGGGAGGGAGCCTTATCCCGTGGCGGCAAAGTTTATCGCACCGCTAAAAGCCTCCCTCTTGGAGGGAGGTGGCTTTGCGAAGCAAAGACGGAAGGAGTTCTCACCACAATCACCCGGACCTTATGATATAAAAACTTGAGAGGGATGTTACTATGGAAAAGAAACCGTTTCTGACCGAGGCGATGGCACAGGAGATCATTCAGGATGTGCCCACGCCGTTCCATGTCTACGATGAGAAGGGCATCCGTGAAAATGCCCGCCGCATCAACAAGGCATTCAGCTGGAACAAAGGCTTCAAGGAGTATTTTGCCGTCAAGGCTCTGCCAAACCCTGTCATCCTGCAGATCCTCAAGGAGGAGGGCTGCGGCGTGGACTGCTCGTCCCTGACGGAGCTGATGCTCAGCGAGGTGTGCGGTTTCTCCGGCAGCGACATTATGTTCTCCTCCAACCAGACTCCCGTGGAGGATATGAAGAAGGCCTACGAGCTGGGTGCCTATATCAATCTGGACGATGCCACCATGGTGGAATTTCTGGAGCGTGTCGCCGGTGTGCCGGAGAACATCTTCTGCCGCTATAACCCGGGCGGCACCTTCAGTCTGGGCGAGAGCGAAGAGGGCTTTCAGGTCATGGACAAGCCCGGCGATGCCAAGTACGGCATGACCGAGGAGCAGATGATCGAAAGCTACAAGAAGCTGGCCGCCAAGGGTGCCAAGAACTTCGGCATCCACGCTTTCCTTGCTTCCAATACCATTTCCGATGAGTATTACCCGGAGCTGGCAGGTATCCTGTTCCAGCTGGCTGTCCGGGTGCAGAAGGCCACCGGTGTGCACATCGGTTATATCAACCTGTCCGGCGGTGTGGGCATCCCGTACCGCCCGGAGCAGACCGAGAACGATATCATGGCCATCGGCGAGGGTGTGCGCAAGAAGTTTGAGGAAATTCTGGTGCCCGCAGGCATGGGCGATGTGGCCATCTTTACTGAGATGGGCCGCTTTACCACCGGCCCCTACGGCGCACTGGTGGCAACTGCCATCCACGAAAAGCACATCTATAAGGAATACATCGGTCTGGACGCCTGCGCAGCCAACCTGATGCGCCCGGCCATGTACGGCGCTTACCACCACATCACCGTGCTGGGCAAGGAAAATGAGCCCTGCGACCACATGTATGATGTGGTGGGCGGTCTGTGCGAGAACAACGACAAGTTTGCCATTGACCGGATGCTGCCCAAGATCGACATTGGCGACATCGTTTATATCCACGACACCGGTGCACACGGCTCTGCCATGGGCTACAACTACAACGGCAAGCTGCGCAGCGCCGAAGTGCTGCTGTGCGAGGATGGCACCCACCGTCTGATCCGCCGTGCCGAGACTCCGCGCGATTACTTTGCAACATTGGATTTCCTACCCCTGATGAAGCCGCTGTTTGAAGATTAAGAGGTATCATAAATGTTTTTTGGCTTTCAGCTCACCCTTGGCCTGATGATGGTATTCTACGGCTATTCGGTCATGAAAAATCCCCGTGTCTGGGGAGATCAGGGCCGCCGTGCCGTCAAAGCGGAACACTTTGAGGAATACTGCCGCCAGAACGGCCTGTTCTTTTTGAAGGCAGGCTGCGTGGTGGCGGTGATCGGTGCACTGGATGCGCTCATCACGCTGGATGCCCTGCTGTACGCTCTGCTGTACCTCTTCGGTCTGGCTTTCGCCTTCTATCCGCTGGTCAAATGGTGCCGTGAGAACGAGGGCTTCAGCTGGCCATGGCCCCATGTCCAGAGCGAGAGAAAGCGCATCAAAGAGCTGCGCCGTGAACAGGAATCGCAGGAAAAAGCGGAGCAGGACTCCGACAAAAAGTAAAGAACAAAGAGAAAAACGGCTGCTGTACGGTAAAGTACAGCGGCCGCTTTTTTGTTTCCACTTTATGCAGGGTGGTTTTCCTCGCTGTTCTTGCTCTTATCCAGCGCATCGAACTGCTTTATGATCTGCGGGTCCTTCAGCTTGACGACCTTGCCGGAGAGATAATGCAGGGTGTTTTCCTCGGGAATATCAAGGAAAGTGACCCGCACAGCGCACAGGGCCTGCGTTTTGGTGCCGGTGCGCTCGTTCATCTTGCGGTTGCCGTACTTGATATCGCCCAGAACCGGACGGCCCAGATAGGCCAGATGTGCACGGATCTGGTGGGTGCGGCCGGTGATAAGGCCAATCTTGCACAGGGCGAACGGTCCGGCGGTGCGCAGCACGTCCACATCGGTGATGATCTGCTTGCGGCGCTCGTCCTGCGACTGGTGAGCGTGGATGCTTACCTTGTTGTTCTTCTCATCGTGCTCCCACCATGCGGTGAACCGCCCGGACTGCGGGATACCCACCGTGATGGTGTAGTACTCCTTTTTGAGCAGGTCAGTGCGGATGATCTCGTTCATATCCCGCAGGGCAGTGTAGCTCTTGGCGGCGATCACAAGGCCCTCGGTGCCGCGGTCCAGCCGGTTGCAAATGCCGGGCTTGAACCGGTTCTCGCCGTGGGGGTCGTACTCGCCTTTTTCGGCCAGATACTGGGTAAAAGCGTCCACAAGGTTTGCATCGCCGGTGCGGTCGCTATGGCACAAAAGGTGGGTGGGTTTGTACAGCACAGCAATGTTTTCGTCCTCATAAATGATATTGACCTTGGGCTGATTCTGCTTTTTTTTCGGCGCGGCCTTCTGCACGGTTTTTGCGCCTTCCGGCGGGAAAAACTCGTCGTTGATGTACAGCTCGATCAGGTCGCCTGCCTGAATGCGGTACTCCGGCACGGCCTTTTTTCCGTTTACCTTCACGCGCTTATTGCGGAAGCTCTTGTACAAAAGGCTGGTGGGAAAATCGCGGGTCACGCTCTGCACAAAGCGGGAAAGACGAACACCGTCGTCGTTGGCGGTTGCGGTATATTGTTTCATAAATGTTCCTCAATTTTCAAGAGATACCTTTATAGTAATACAGCCTTGGCTGCAAGTCAACGCGGAAACGCCCCGGATCAAAACTATTTTACCGCAAAGCCTTGAGTTCCGGGCGCAAAATGGGTACTATTATAAGGAATGAATCAGAAGGAGAGTACCGCAATGGCAGAACACAAACGGCATCAGGGACACCGTCAGCGGATGCGCGAACGGGTGCAGAACTACGGTCTGGACAGTCTGGCCGAGCACGAAGCGCTGGAATATGTGCTGTACCTCACCAACGCCCAGAAGGACACCAACGGCATCGCTCATGACCTGATCGACCGCTTTGGCGATTTTGCCGCTGTGCTGGAAGCCAGCGAGGAAGAGCTGTGCACTGTGGAGGGCGTAGGCCCGGCCACAGCCCGGATGCTGCATCTGCTGCCGGAGATCAGCCGCTACTATGGCCGCAGCCGTACCAGCACCACCCGCTGCATCAGAACTACGGAGCAGATGGGCAGCTATCTGATGGCGAAGTTTGCGTGGTCGGATTACGAGCGTGCAATGCTGGTCAGTCTGGACAGCCGTAAGCGGGTGCGCGCGGCGGTCTGGCTGCGGGAAGGCACCACCGACCGGGTAAGTCTGGACATCAAGGATGTGGTGTCTGCGGCCATCAAGGGCGGCACCGACACGGTGGTGCTCAGCCACAACCACCCCAACGGTGCGGTCTTGCCCTCCATGGAGGATCTGGAGGCCACTGGCAATATTGCCCGGGCATTGGGCCTTGTGAACATCCATCTGCTGGATCACTTCATCCTGACCGATACGGAGTATTTCTCCATGCGGGACGCAAACCGCCTGCCGATCTATGACTTTAAAACAGGTACGCTTTTCTGGCCTTGATCCGTGAAACAACAAAAAAGTGTTTACATTATAAAACTGGTGTGCTATAATCAAACCGTAAAATACAACTGATTGTGGTTCTTTGCGCGAGGGCCGGAGAGGAGAGGGAAGATGGCAGACGAAAAATTTGAACTGGTATCCTCTTACCAGCCCACCGGCGACCAGCCGCAGGCCATTGAAACACTGGTGAAAGGCGTGGAGCGGGGCGACCGCTGCCAGACCCTGCTGGGTGTTACCGGCAGCGGAAAGACCTTTACCATGGCAAATGTTATTGCAAAATGCAACCGGCCCACGCTGGTTCTGGCCCACAACAAAACGCTGGCGGCCCAGCTGTGCACCGAGTTCCGGTCGTTTTTCCCCAACAACGCGGTGGAGTATTTCGTCTCCTACTACGATTACTACCAGCCGGAAGCCTATATCCCCAGCACGGATACCTATATTGAAAAGGACAGCGCCATCAACGACGAGATCGACCGCCTGCGCCATTCGGCCACGGCGGCGCTTTCGGAGCGGCGGGATGTGATCATTGTAGCATCGGTTTCCTGCATCTACTCGCTGGGCGACCCCATCGACTACCGCAGCATGGTCATCAGCCTGCGCCCCGGCATGCAGATGGAGCGCGATGCGCTGTGCCAGAAGCTTGTGACGCTGCAATATGAGCGCAACGACGTGAATTTTGTGCGCAACAAGTTCCGTGTCCACGGCGATATCGTGGACATCTACCTTGCCTATATGAGCGAGCTTGCCATCCGTGTGGAATTTTTTGGGGACGAGATCGACCGCATCACGGAGTTCAACCCTCTCACCGGGGCCAAACAGAATGTAGTCAAGCATGTAGCCATCTTCCCGGCCAGCCACTATATCGTCAGCGCCGAGAAGAAGGCCGCAGCACTGGAAAAGATCCGCGCCGAGTGCGACGCACAGGTGAAGCAGTTCACCGCCGAGGGCAAGCTGATCGAGGCGCAGCGCATTGCCCAGCGCACCAATTACGACATTGAGATGCTTAACGAGGTGGGCATGTGCAAAGGCATCGAGAACTATTCGGCGGTGCTTTCGGGCCGTGCGCCGGGCAGTATGCCCACCACTCTGCTGGATTATTTCCCGGATGATTTTCTGCTGTTTGTGGACGAGAGCCATGTTACCCTGCCGCAGGTGCGCGCCATGTACGGCGGCGACTATGCCCGCAAAAAAACGCTGGTGGAGTACGGCTTCCGCCTGCCGTCCGCCTTCGATAACCGCCCGCTCAAGTTTGAGGAAGTGGAGTCCAAGCTGAACCAGATGATCTTCGTTTCGGCTACGCCCGGCGACTACGAGCGGCAGAACAGCACGCAGGTGGCGCAGCAGGTCATCCGGCCCACCGGCCTTTTGGACCCGCTCATTTCGGTGCGCCCGGTGGAAGGGCAGGTGGTGGATCTGTTGGGCGAGATCAATACCCGCATCCAGCGGCACGAGCGCGTTCTCGTGACCACGCTGACCAAGAAAATGGCCGAAGACCTGACCGACTACCTTACCGAACAGGGCATCAAGGTCAAGTATATGCACCACGAGGTGGACACCTTTGAGCGCATGGAGATCATCAAGGACCTGCGCCTTGGCTCCATTGATGTTGTGGTGGGCATCAACCTGCTGCGCGAGGGTCTTGACCTGCCCGAGGTGAGCCTTGTGGCCATTCTGGATGCCGACAAGGAGGGCTTTCTGCGCAGCGAGACCAGCCTGATCCAGACCATTGGCCGCGCGGCCCGCAATGCCGAGGGCCTTGTCATCATGTACGCGGATGTCGTCACCGACAGCATGGACCGCGCCATCACCGAGACCGAGCGCCGCCGCGCCATCCAGATGGCCTACAATAAAGAACATGGCATCGTGCCAAAAACCATCGTCAAGGCCATTGCAGACAGCATCGAGATCAGCGATAAAGCGGAGAACGCTAAGCTGAACACCCGCCGCATGGGCAGGATGGAGCGGGAGGCTGCCATCGAGCGCCTGACCCGTGAGATGAAGGAAGCGGCGAAGCTGCTGGAGTTTGAGCACGCGGCCTTCCTGCGTGACCAGATCGACCGACTGCGCCGGGGCGAGAACCCGACGGTGGACTCTGCGGCAGAAACGGAGCGCAAACAGAATCATTCACAGACACAACGAAAAGGGAGAAAATACCTTGGCAAACGATAAGATCGTCATCAAAGGTGCTCGCGAGCACAACCTGAAAAATGTCAACCTGACCCTCCCGAGGGAAAAGCTGATCGTCATGACCGGCCTTTCCGGTTCGGGCAAGTCGAGCCTTGCGTTCGACACCATCTATGCCGACGGCCAGCGCCGCTATGTGGAAAGCCTTTCCAGCTACGCACGTATGTTTTTGGGCCGCATGGACAAGCCCGATGTGGACGAGATTACCGGCCTGTCACCGGCAATTTCCATCGACCAGAAAACCACCAGCCACAACCCGCGTTCCACCGTGGGCACCGTGACGGAGATCTACGATTATCTGCGACTTCTGTACGCCCGCGTGGGCGTGCCCCACTGCCCGGTGTGCGGGCGGGTGATCAGCCAGCAGACCGTGGACGAAATGGTGGACGCGGTGCTCAAACTGGACGAAGGTACGAAGTTTCAGGTGCTGGCTCCTGTGGTGCGCCAGCGCAAAGGCACCCAGCAGAAAGAGCTGGATGCTGCCCGCCGCGGTGGCTATGCTCGTGTGAAGATCGACGGCAACCTGTATGATCTTGGCGAAGAGATCAAGCTGGAAAAGAACATCAAGCATACGGTGGAGATCGTGGTGGACCGCCTTGCCATGCGCAAGGGCATCCGGGGCCGTCTGGCAGATTCGCTGGAAACCGCGCTGGCGCTTACCGGCGGCATCGCCGAAGTGGACGTGATCGGCGGCGATTGTATGACCTTCAGCCAGAACTTTGCCTGCCCGGAGCACGGCATTTCCATCAGCGACCTGTCGCCGCGGCTCTTCTCCTTCAATAACCCGCTGGGAGCCTGCGAAAAGTGTACCGGCCTTGGCACTTTTATGCGGGTGGACGAGGAACGCATCCTGCCCAACCGGAACCTTTCCATCCGTGAGGGTGCCATCAAGGCCAGCGGCTGGTACTATGCCGAGGGGTCTGTATCCGAAATGTATTATCTGGGTCTTGGCAAAAAGTACGGTTTTACGCTGGATACGCCCATCAAAGAGATGAGCACCGAAGCTGTCAATGCGTTGCTGTACGGAACCAATGGCGAAAAAATTGAGATGCACCGCACGAATGAGTTTGGCAGCGGTGTGTACTATAATACCTTTGAGGGCATCGTGGAGAACCTTGAGCGCCGCTTCCGCGAGACCAACAGCGAGTGGATGAAGGAAGAAATCGGCAGCTTCATGTCCGGCGTGGAGTGCCCGGACTGCCACGGCAAGCGCCTGAAGCCAGTGGTGCTGGCAGTGACCGTTGGGGGTAAGAACATCAGCGAGTTCTGCGAAATGTCCATCCGGGATGAGCTGAAATTCATTGCCGAAAATGAGCCGAACCTGACCGAGAAGCAGAGGCAGATCGGCGGTCAGATCATGAAGGAGATCCGGAACCGCCTGCAGTTTTTGCAGAGCGTGGGTCTGGATTATCTCACGCTGGCCCGCTCAGCAGGCACTCTTTCCGGCGGCGAGAGCCAGCGCATCCGCCTGACTACTCAAATCGGCAGTGCGCTTTCCGGCGTGCTCTATGTGCTGGACGAGCCGTCCATCGGCTTGCATCAGCGCGATAACGACAAGCTCATTGCCACCCTGAAAAATCTCCGCGACCTCGGCAACACAGTCATTGTGGTGGAGCACGATGAAGATACCATGCGCAGCGCGGATTATATCGTGGATGTAGGCCCGGGCGCAGGCGTGCATGGCGGTGAGATCGTAGCCGCTGGCAGCGTGAAGGACATCTGCAAGGCAAAGCGCAGCATCACCGGCGATTATCTCTCTGGCCGCAAACGCATTGCCGTACCGCAGACCCGCCGCACCGGCAACGGGAATTACCTTACTGTACGGGGTGCACGGGAAAATAACCTGCGCAATATCGACGTGAAATTCCCGCTGGGAGAGTTTATCTGCGTTACCGGCATTTCCGGCTCCGGCAAGTCCAGCCTCATCAACGAAATTCTGTATAAGACGCTTGCCTGCGAGCTGAACGGTGCGCGTTCCCGCGCAGGCAAATGCGATGGGGTAGAAGGGCTGGAATTTGTGGATAAGGTCATCGGTATCGACCAGCAGCCCATTGGCCGTACGCCGCGCTCCAATCCAGCCACTTATACCGGTGTGTTCAATGATATCCGCACGGTATTCTCCCAGACACAGGATGCCAAAATGCGCGGTTACGGCCCGGGGCGTTTCAGTTTTAATGTCAAGGGCGGCCGCTGCGAAGCCTGTGAGGGCAACGGTATTCTGCAGATCGAGATGCACTTCCTGCCGGATGTGTACGTGCCCTGCGAGGTATGCAAGGGGGCGCGTTACAACCGCGAAACGCTGGAAGTGAAGTATAAGGAAAAGACCATCTCTGATGTGCTGAACATGACCGTGGAGGAAGCAGTGGTATTCTTTTCCAACCAGCCCAAGATCGCCCGCAAGCTGCAGACCCTGCTGGACGTGGGTCTTGGCTATGTAACACTGGGCCAGAGCGCCACCACCCTTTCCGGCGGTGAAGCACAGCGCGTGAAGCTGGCCAATGAGTTGGCCCGCCGCAGCACTGGCAAGACCGTGTATATTCTGGACGAGCCTACTACCGGCCTGCATATTGCAGATGTGCACCGCCTGATCGAGGTGCTGCAGAAGCTGGTAGATGCGGGCAACACGGTTATTGTCATCGAGCACAATCTGGATCTTATCAAGTGCGCCGACCATATCATTGACCTTGGCCCTGAAGGCGGCAGTGCAGGCGGTGAGATCGTGGCCGAAGGCACGCCGGAACAGGTGGCAGAGGTGCCAGGCAGCTTTACCGGTCAATATCTGAAACCGCTTTTGGAAAAAGACAAGCTCCTGCAAGAAAAAGAGCAAAATAAATAAAGCGCGTACTTTCGCAAAAATCAGACTTTTTGAGAAAAAAGCAAAGAAAATTGCAAAAATCGGTTGACAAAACTGCTGCATCTGAGTATAATATTTCATGTCGCCACGCTTCGGTAGGGAAGCGGCGGTCGATATCCGGGTGTAGCGCAGTTTTGGTAGCGCGCTTGAATGGGGTTCAAGAGGCCGTGAGTTCGATTCTCGCCACTCGGACCAAACAAAAATAATCCGAACTTGTTTCCGATAGGAGATGGGTTCGGATTATTTGTTTTCTTCGGAAAGCTCAGTGCAGGGGTCCGTGGAAGATGAAATCCGAAATCATAGATCGACCAATACAAACCAGACAATGATTTCAGGAGGACAAGATTATGAAGTATGATGCAAGAGCCTGCAAATTCAACATGGATACCGGGTGCGTAGAGCTGCTGCTCCGGGATGGAAGAAAAATTTCCATCGACTGCACCGGGGTCGAGGATGCACTGGACATGACTATGGCGCAGAGGTCAGAACTGGATTATCTCATCTACAACGACCCGCTGGGCTATGCCGATTTGATTCTGAATGGTGACCCGGAGGAATATTTGAAAAACGTAACCGGGAATCATGGACTGGAAGATTAGGCAGTAAAATAGTGTACATTATTGGTGGTCATGTTTTATAGGAAACACTGATAATTAAAAATAACAATATGCAGCAGAAGGTTCTCTTCACGGGGAAATTTTGCTTTTTTAGTAATGTGCAAGGAAGAAGATTTTGTTATGTCTTTTTCTAAAAAAGATATAGGGTGGTTAAAAATCACTAAACGTGCTATAATTCTATTAAAAGAGTTTGAAAAAACCGATGATCGTTATAATTAGAAGGGAGAAGAAAATGAGTTTTTCGTTAAATGCATGTTATGCAGCATTAAAGACTGTAAAAGCCCAAAATGTGGATGAAGCTTTTAATGTTATGATAATTGCACTTATAGAGAGCAAGAGATATCAGCAGATTAACATAGTCGATATTATACAAGATTTCAATGATAAATTTGGTTTTTCAATTCCTTATTTTCCAATGATGAGACTTCTTTCCAATCTGTGCCGCAAGAAAATTTTGAAGAGAACGCACAATAGATATCTCGTAAATCTTGATAATGAAGCATTGGATAGCATTGGAGAGTCTTTTTGGAATGATTTGGAAAATCAGGAAAGAAACCAGAAAATGTTATTGAATCGTTATGTACAATTCATAGCTACAAAGTACAGCGAGGAAATAACAATTGAGGATGCTGCGAGAGTTTTTAATGCGTTCATTGAGGAGAACGGTGTTGTTTTCATTAAAAACCATGAATATGAAAAAAGTACAACGGAAACATACAGGTTTTGCGTATTACTAAAAGAACTCGAAACATCCGATGGAAAACTTTTTGCATTTGTGGAATCTGCAATAGTAGGGCGGATACTTTCAGAATTAGTGATTTTTACTGGTGATAGAATAGATTTGAAAAAGTCAAATGCAAAGGTTTTTCTTGATACAAATATCATTTTTAAATTGCTTGGTATTAGTACCATTGATCGAAGTGAGTATTATAAAAAACTTATTAAAGATATGATAGATATTGGATTTAAACCTTATGTCTATCAACACACATATAGTGAAATTGTTACGATTCTATCGAGTAGTGAATACTGGATAGGAAATTATCAGTTTGATCCTAGTAAGTCATCTGAGGCAACTAGCTATTACATAATGAACGGAAAAAGTCGAGAGAATGTAGAACTCCAAATAGCGAATCTGCAAGATGATTTGGAGAGTCTTGGAATTTATGTGTATGATATGGATTATCCTCAAAGAATTCCGGTTGGCGTGACCGATGATAAAACATATTATGATAAAATCGTAAGTGAGTATAAAAGAACCAATTCACAATTCAATGAGGGTGAGATGAGAAATACTGTTTGGGACGATGCAAAATCGTTTTTCTTTACAGATTTTCTTAATGCGGGACAAAATGCGTTTAGTTTTGCTGGAATTCAAAATATTTTTGTGACGCATAATGAAACTCTTTCTAAGGTTTCAAAAATCCAGCTATCAGAGAGTGGATCAAAAGTGGAAGCAGCGATTCCTTTTTGTGTGTCGGATGTGTTTTGGGGAAATTTGATTTGGGCAAATTCATCAGAAAGTCTTAGCATAGCAGGAAAGCAACGGCTGATGACGATTGTGGCCGCTGCTTTTGAACCAACTGTGGCAGTGTTACATCGGTTGAAAGAAGAACTAGACAAGTTAGAGAAAGAAAACAAAATTACAAAAGAAAATTGCTATTTTCTGAAGTCAAATCGAATGGCCTTAGATATGCTGGTGAGAATCACAGAAGGAGATGCCAGCAAATTTACAGATAGTACCCCTTTTGAAATACTTGATAAAATTCGCTCAGAAGCAAAAGATGAGGGAATCAAAGAGGAAAAAGTCCGAAATGAAACCGAAAAGCACGAAATAAGGAAAGCGCACGAAAAGTTGGAATGCGAACACGAAGAAAAGTATCTAAAACAACTTGAACAAGAAAAAAGAGATATTGATGCACAATACCAGTCACTTGATGGTGAGAAAGCGCGCCTAGATAAAGAAAAAGAAAAGCTTAAAATGTGCCAAAAAGAGTGTGTGCAAAAGGCTACAAAAAGATGCGAGCATATAAGGATGGCTTTTTTAATTGGGATAGTGCTGTGGCTTATTGTTGGGGTAGTATTACTGATGAAATTCAATGTTTTATATTCGTGCGTTGAGTTGATATTCGGTATTTTGGTGACGCTGATTTTCAATAATAAGCTAGCATCGTGGATAATAAAGGATGCAGACCTTCAAGAAAAGATTGCCTTAATACAAAATTATGAAAAAATGAAGGAAGCACTTATACTACAATACTATAAACGAGAAAAGTGTACATTGAAAGAAATTATGCAGATTGAAAAACAATTGAGTTCTATTCAAGTTAAAAAAGATGATTTGGCAAGACGTACACAAGAAAACTTTGAAAAGCAATGTGAAGCAAGAGGCAAGATTGAAAAATTGAAGAACAGTTGCGTAGAATGAATTTTGGTATAAAGTGAGAGTGTGATTTAGAGAAAACTAATACCAGTAATTTTAGCATACAAAAACAGGGTGCGCCCACCCGGACGCACCCTGCCAAAGACCACAGACAAGAACGATATGTACAACAGGGAGTTCCCCAGCGGGAACTTCCTGTTTTTCTTTGGTTGCAATATGAGCCTGTTCCGCCTGCCACGCAGCGAACTCGCGCTGACCTTCCTCACTGTTCCAGCAGGCAAGGATTGCCGGGTAGAATGCCCGTGCCAGACGGTCGATGATTTCATCGGGATAGGGGGAAGTGTTTGTGGACTTTTTCTTTTTGTTCAAACGCACGCTCCTTTGATCGTCCCACCGTGGCAAAGCCGGGCAAGAAAATCAAAGTTCCATTTTTTATCAGGCGCAAGGGCGCAGATGCTTTCTGCCCTGCTCTTGCGGCTGGTGGCTCGTTGATGGCTTACAAGTGCCTGTCGTTATGCCGTTTTAGAGGATTCACCGCTGGATTCTGCAAGAACTTCGTCCAGCGTTTTCAAAAATTCAAGGTGAGGTTTCAAGGCAAAGCGAAGAACTTTGACCTGTTCCGGATGCGTAAGAAGTTTCGGGTTCAAGTCGAACGTAACTTCCCAACTCTTTCGCATGAGAGATTCAGCATTGTGGAGCCGATAGTACAGTTCGAGAAACTTTTGGGGAACATCATAGTTTTCATCAATGGTGTTGCTGGCGGCTTTTTCTGCCTGCTTCACCGTTACTTTGTTGGGCTTGACTTTCTTCGGCTTCGGCACATAATTCTTGATTTCTTTAAAGATTTCAGCCTGCTCTTCGGGCTTGGCCTTGCCGAGATTTTCGAGAAGATAATCGGGAATGTGCAGTTCCTCGCGGAAAAACCGATCACGGAAACCGGGAGACAGTTCATCCGCAACGTCAACGCCGTGGGCATAGTATTCTGCACGGCGGACTGAACTTGCGCTGCTGTGATTTTCCTGCGCAATGCGCTCACAGGTTTTCATTGGCTTCTGGTTGTGTTCAGATTGAACACTGCCAGATTTCTTTGCAGTATGCTGATTACCGCGAAACGCCTCGGTGCGCTTTTCAGAGGAATACTGCTTGCCCATCAGAAACTTCTTCTGCTCCGGGGTTAAATTGCGCCGCCCCAGCTGATTTTTGCAGATCCATGCGAGGACCTCTTCTCTGCTTTCAAACGGGAGTGGCATGGTAGAGAAAGAGATTTCGGGATGCTCCTGAACGATTTCATAACGGTTGTGTCCATCAACAAGGGTGTTGTTCCAAACGATCAAAGGAGAGAGCAGCTTGCCCTCTTTGAGGATGTTTTCTTCAAGCTGCTTAAATTCATCATCGGTCAGAGGGGGAATCTGGGACTGGA